>Ga0307378_10000422_pt1 | contig 74613 bp, 59 predicted proteins | sample UN1MG_FD_202238 | JGI IMG/M metagenome (GOLD analysis project Ga0307378, IMG submission 202238) | Soil microbial communities from Risofladan, Vaasa, Finland - UN-1 | ecosystem: Environmental > Terrestrial > Soil > Coastal area > Acid sulfate soil | place: Finland: Risofladan, Vaasa | collected... | reverse complement strand
TTTTTCGGATATTTTTTGACAATATTTCTTAAGTTCATTAATTATGATTAGAGGGCTTCCAAAATTGCCGACACTATCAGTGCCTGCTCCAGCAAAGAAATCATATAGATAAATTGAATTCCAGTATATTTCTTTTCTAGATAGAAAAACTGGTAACCAACCAGAAATATATAATCTTAATATCTCTAATTTCACTTTTGTGCCCTCGTCGAACTCTTCCTTATGAAATGATTTACTCATATTCAATATTAGAATTATACTTCTAGGACCATCTAGAATTAATTAACAATACTTTACAAAACAATAATTCCTAAGCTAAACCGTAGAAATAGTATATCAGAGTAACTAACCTGATTAATTCATAAACTTAAAATTAGCCATAAAAATTGACTTTTTAACCTGCCGGTTATATGATGGGTTTCAAGATTTAGTTTTGTGGATGAGTGTACGACGGTTCGTATAAGAATAGTAGCCGATTGCGGGCCTAATTCCTGTCAAGTTACAAGAAAGTTGAAGCGGGCTACAACCCTTGAATTTACTACTAAAACGGCTATTATTTTTATGACTATCGGTTATGAGTAATAATATTTTGATAATTGGTAGTTACACAGGCGATTAACAGCCTGTCAAATAATTGATCTCCAAAATTTCTTCTATTTACTTTATAACAAAACTCATCCAGATAATTTTGGGTGTATTTCTTAGAGATCATGTGATGCACCCCAAGCAATGTTCGTTTAGCATTGGCTATCATCGTATGAACCCATGGCAATACTTTCCCAACTTCTTCTGGATTTACTTTCTGAGGTATATGACACCAGACATGATCTTTTATTTTAGAGTAACTGGTATAGTTATCCGTTTTCACAACTGTATCATATTTAATGTTTTCTGAGACTTTCTCCCCAACCGTCTGCCCTTTAAGATTATCTACAACAAGCATTCTTACATATCTGAATTTTGTTGGTTTATTGTATTTCCTGGTTGTTTTAAAGTTGTGTACCGTTGAAGCCATCACCATTACTGTGCTTTGCTTCTGACTTCCGCGCCCTCTCTTTTTTGGAATAGACATTGCACCATCATCTTTCTCTGTATCAACACTTTCAAAAAATGCTTCGTCCAATTCAACAATCTTATCCAATTGATATTTACTATCCCTGGATCCCATGGTCATCCTGAGTTTCTGCATCATATACCATATTGGCTCGTAATACTTATGACCTATTTGCCTTTGTAGTTCCAACGCAGAAAAGGTCTTTTTTGTACCTGTTAACAGATGGATCGCTATAAACCAGTGTCTGAATGGCAGATTACTTGCCTGCATAACTGTTCCGCTTCTTAATGATGTTCTGGTTTTACATTTCTTACATTGGTATTTCTCTATGGTCTGTAACCAATAGTGATCTTTGCTTCCACATTTTCTGCAGATGACCCCTTGTTCATCTCTAAATTCCTTAAATTTGATCCTGCATGAGGATTCATCAGGAAATGACTCAATAAATTTGATTAAATTCATGGCAAATATTTTCCTATAATGTAATCATTTTATTCTTCATTCCCGATACTCATATTATTTTTATATATCGTTAGGCGCTGAATTTAATTGGTCATAAGTAATTTCTTTACCTAAAAACTTTAGTTCTTCAATCTGAGGAATGACTAATTTAAATGTATCGCTCTTAAGGTTATCCCTTAACTCCATTAAAAGTCGACCGAGTGCATTGGTACCAGTATAATTATTCCCATCTGCTACTGCACCCCACACTTTATCTTTATCCGTATATTCAACAATGGGTAAATCTTTTGTTTCTAATAATGCTTTAGCAAATAATTCTCTGTTTTGATACAATTTTAACTCAATGCAGAACTTCATTATTTTGAAACGATGTTTTTCCCAATCCTTTCTTGATTTTTCAATATTTGTCCGTCCTAATTTCTTTGCTGAAATAGGACTTGGGTATTCAATTATTTTTTTTTGAATCTCTGGATATTCAGGAAATCTAAGTGCCTGATAAAGGGCCTCTACTGTTCTAATAAAACACCCATCAACATAAATTGGAAATCCAGGAGCCATATTGGATAAAGAACCAAAGTGACCTTTGGTACTTTTAAATGTAATACATTCAGATTTATTATATGTCCTAATACTTAATCCCATAGAATTAATGATTGCCTCTGTTTTTTACTGGAAATAAAGGATACCAATCATTAGCACTCCACCAAAACACAAGAGGACAAGTGTTTGAAATATTTCGCCATGTAAAAAAGTGACTCCCAGTTCCTAAAGTTTTATAGGATGGTGGAGTCATCCCCAAAGGACGTAAACTTTTTGCAGTCAAGTTATCAATTGATTTGATTATTCCAAATCCTTTTTCTAAAAGAATTTCTTCATATCTAATTCTATTTTCAGGACTGGAAAAGAATTCTTCCTTTTTGGGGTATTCTGGATTTCTGAAAGCAAACTCAGAATTCCTCATATCATAATCTCTCTCGAATGAATTTTCAATGAATTCTAATATTTCTCCACCTAGGCCAGTTTTAATTGGATAGACATTATTAAATTCTGGATTTGAATTGTAAATATTAATGCGTGGATTATTTTCTATTTCAGCAACTCTGTAAAACAATAATCTTTGCCCTAATTTATATCCAATATTACTATCTATTGTAAATACAACGTTGCTCGTTGCCCAAGAATGAAGTATAACAAATGAAGCGATAATTCTTATGCCTGAATCTTTAAAATTGTCAATTCCATAGTTATTAATTTCTTCTAAGATATCTGCACGAAATGTACCTCCTGATGCTAATACATCATCAAAATATATCCAGTTTTTAATTTCTTTTGTTCCACACTTAGCTATTGTATAATCATATTTTTCTTGAAGTATATTATCAATGAAACCTAAAAATATTTTTTGACTTTTTCCATTCTCTTGACAATCTAAAAATCTAGTCTCATCCAAAAATTCTGCAATACTTTCATAGCCAAAATCTTTCCTTAAAGTTTCAAAATCATTCCCTAATATTCTTAATGTATTTTCCTTTGTTAAGTAACTCTGAGGTAAAAGATGTAACAATTCTGACAAAATAAATTCTCTATCATCTTCATCAAACTGTTCAATCCATTTTGTAATATGAACCTTGTCCATTTTTTGTCGATAGAAAATGCTTCTATCGTCTTTTCGATAATCCTTTATTAATTCAATTATTTTTTCAATTAATTCATCCATATCTCAAGGTCTGTTAATTTTGCGCCTAACTTGGTTTCATAATCAATAAACTTAATCATAAACAATAGTGATTGCAATATCTCAATATGCTTAACAGTTGTTGTATTGCCACACTAATTTAAGAAAAAATCGTTGTATTGTATTTCAATTTTTCAAGAATATAAAATCTCCCCGGCCAAATGATAAAACCAGGGAGGCCAAAATTGAAGGCGTCTGCACTCTCAGAACCCTGCTACTTAGAACGATTCTACACTACTGAGCAATACCTCTGACTAGACGACCTGAGATAGTGCCTTAAACGGGCTTAGAATAGGCCACAATTCGCCTATGCGTTTGATAGTAACATTTTCTTTTTTTAAGGTGTGTAAAACAACGTTACATCCTACTTCTTTTTTATAAGTCTAAAAACGACGTAAGTTTCACATGCGTAATGACCGTATTAAAATCTTCACTTCATCTATACCAGGCTGCCACTTCATGTATGATGTACAAAAAATCTTTAATTCCCTCATGCGTGCGCGCGTATCTGTTTGACTTTAGAAAAACCTTTGCCATATTTAGCCATATTTTATGGCAATTATTTTTTATAGTGTAAGAAAACTCTATTTTCTTTTTCTCAGGAATATGCCACAAATTCCATATATTCCTTTTTGTCTGAAATAAGCCGAAAAACCCAGTTTATTCGATATTCCTTTTTAAGTCTGAATATGCCACAAATTCCATATATTCCTTTTTGTCTGAAATAGGCATCAAAACCTACTTTATTACTGTAATATTTCTATAAGCTTATTAAAACAATTTTGCCTGTCCTTTATCTGTTTCTTTTAATTGTGCTGATTTAACAACAGCAATCTGTTGACTGGTCGGGATAGTTATTCTTTTGCCGCTGATAATATCCTCAACCGTTACTATTTCTATTTTGGGATATTCCTGCTCCATCAAATTATTTCTATACCTACCAATTTTTTTACATTCAGCAATCATATCTCTGGTAGGTGGAAATAAAGTAATGAAATATCCTATTGCGGCCTTCTCCCGCTCAATAGTTCCGTGCAGATCCCTGATTACTTAAGCCATTTCCTTAATACAGGTTATATCAAATTAAAGCTGTTATTATGCTTTGATTTTCATTATTATTCCAAAAGTCTTCAATAGTGTAAGTTTTTGTTTCGGGTTTGTTTTCAAGTCGAATTGGTAAATCATCAAGGGTAAAACCGCAGCGCTTTATTTCATCCACCCGCATAAAATTTACTTCTGCATCTTTCAAGTTCTTCCCAAGAACAAAAAAGTGTCTGTAACCTGAGCGGGTCATAAAAATATACTCTATTAGGACTCCCTTTTCTTTGAGATTTTCCATGAATACATTTTTTTCGTCAGGCATTAGAGTTTTGATTTATAAGTAAGTAGTATTTATGTTTTGAAACAACTTCGTGAACTTTGATAAAGTTGGAAAACTCACTTGAAGATAGATTTACCTTGAAATAGAGAGCGAAAACCAAATCGTCAATATAATTTTTGATTTGATTCTGTTGTTCAAAATCGATAACAGATAGATTTCTTAAATCGCTTATCCTTCCTATTCCGTTTTCATCTGTAAGAGCTGAAAGGTTTTCATTTAGTGTTTGTTGAACCAGTGAAGCATTGCCAGTTATCTTGCACTTAGCATAATTTGTTTTGTGACGAATTACAAGATAGTCGCCCTTAACTTCAACAGAATCAAATTTTTGTTGAAGAATGCATTTAAAATCAATGTGGTCAGCGAAAGTGGAATTTTCTAAACTGAGAAGATTTTCTGCTTGGTAAATTATTTCTTCTTTGATTATTTTATATGAATCTGAAATTATAGGAACTCGGCAAAACTCCTTAATAATTTTAATCCCTACCTGAAAACTTTTTTCATTTTCGTTACTCAAGAGTTTCCATAAAATAAATTTTGTAATTGTAGAATTTAATAAGGAAAAAATGTAGAATATTTCTCTTTTGTTGTCGGAAGAAATTAATATCCAATTATGATTTATCATTACATCTTTGTCGGTGTACATAAAGTTTTCAGTATTCATATAACGCCAAATAATTTTATATTTAGCATTATACACTTTAAAACCTTGTGCTCCACCTGGAAGTGAAATTACCTTTCTAGGAATGAATGAATCGGTTGTTGCAATAGAAAAACCTTTCTGATTTGTCTTGATTAATTGATAGTAGGAATCGGAAGGAATATTTTGGGTGATTTTATCTTTCGGGTAAATTAATCCTTTATCAAAATAAAACTCGTCACCAAAATATTTTTTTGAGAAAGTATCTAAACGATATATGTCATAAGTATTGCCAGAATAATACAATTTAAAAACTTCTTCGTCTTCCTTACTGAACTTAATAAAATTCCAGTTCTCTGCATTTCTCAATAAAACTTCCTGTGAAATTTTTGTTTTGAAAATGCTTATACCTTTTCGTAAATTTAAAAGACATTTGTGTATGTCATCTGCTGGTTCACTGTAATTTACTATTTCAACTTGATGCAATTTTTTTGGAGGAAGTTTTGAAACAATAAATATTAAACTTGAAGTTGGAATGGGCTTATCTTGTTTAATTCCTCTGCCTACAAACATTTTACCACTGAAAGTAATTATTTTGTCAATAGTTGTAAATTTTGCAAGATGATAGCGGATTACGTCGTGGTCAGTGGAAGTTAGGATTGTTTGCGGAATTATGTAACAAATTTTCCCATAGTCTTTTAGCAAACCGATTCCAAGTGCGATAAAAAATGAATATAGGTTTGGTTTAGGTGAATACGCTTTGATTCTTCCAGGAACAGTGTTGAGATTGACCCCATAAATATCACTTGCCAAAAGTTTTTTGGACTGAATATGCTTTATGAAAAGCAATCCTTGGGAGGAGCATTCATTGTAACCTACATAAGGTGGATTTCCAATTACAAAATCAAAACGGTGCCGGGGAATTTTATTGTGGCTTTCAAGGGAACTTTTTAAAGAATCAAGGTCTTGCTTATCTCGCACAAAACTGTCATATCCCAAATCCGATTCACCTGTGAACAAAGACATCTGTCCTAAATTCTTTTTCAATTTCGTAGTACTATCAGTTTTCGTATTACCCCAGCGGATTGAGGTATCTAAAAATTCAGCAATACTGTCTCGTGTTTTGAAAACTTTTATTTTCTGGTCAATAGGATTATTATATTTCTGATTGATAACTAATGGGAGCATCCGCATCAAAATATTCATTTCAGCGAGGTAGAGAGGAAACTCGGCAATATCCAGTCCAAAAATATTTTCATTCACTAGCTTCTCTGACAATTCGGAAGATTTCTTATTATCATCAAAAAATGATTCCACAATTCGATTGGTAGCATTGTATAAAAATGTCCCGCTGCCACATGAAGGGTCAATGATGGAAATGCTATCTTTATTTATTGTGTATCGCATTTTAAGATTTTCTGAAGTATAGCCGATTTGCTCAAGCATAAAATCCACTACAAGAGGGTCTGTGAAATATTGTCCTTTCTTTTCATCAAGATATAGGTCTTTCAGATAGTTTTCATATACATAACCAAAAATTTCGTTCTGCACATTATTAAAATTGTATCGGTTAATAAATTGAAGAATATCTAGCCAAACCGATACATCACCGATTTCATTTTTTGGTTTTGAGAGAATACCTTCAAGATGTGTGTTAATTACTTCCTGCTCATCACTGAAACGCTTATAAATGTTCTGAGAAATTTTCTTGCTAATGCCTTGTATTCTCTGCAAAATCTCTCCGTAGGATTCTGAATGTAGAGCTTTATCAATGGCTTTTAGACGCTGTTTCCAGTCCTCTTCAAAATCGGCAAATGAATTGTCAACAAGTGTTTTGTAAAGGATGAATTGGATTAGATAAGCGTAAGTAATTTCAACAGCTTTCTTTTCTCTCTCTGTTTCGTCGTTTACTTCTTTAAAATATCCTTTGAGATTGAGTTTGTTTCCAAAATTCTCTATAAGCTTGGAGATGTCTATGAAAAAGTCCTCACGAACTTCATCAAGTGGTGGAATATATTCCTCAAATAATCGTAGTTGCCCTTTTTTCTCAAAGAATGAGAGATAATAATATTCAGGAGTAATATATTCATTCCAGAAGGTTAAAAAGTCAGTTGGATTTTCCAGAACTTTGTCAATGAAAAATGTTCGCACAACAATAGTGTTATTGTAGAATCTCCACTCATTGCCATCGGTAAGTATGCCGTATTTTTTTACCCAGTCAGCTTGGTAATTGTAAATCTGTCTTAATCCTGCTTTAATGTTTCCATGCTTTTCAACTTCAACAGGTATAATAATATCAGAATCAATAAAAATCACAACATCAGCCCGCCTGCCTTTTTTCTTAGCTTCTTCAAGAAATTCATTTTTCCTTTTAATTTCTTTTGTTGAACCTGTCCCTTCTTTCAGATTGAAAAGCATAGAGCAATGAAAAACTTTGTTGCAAAATTTTTGAACTCCAGAACCCACTTCAGCAGTGCGGTAAAATTCTTTATCTGCTTTCCAGAGGTCTTTTAATGTATTAATTGTAATTTCAAGCATAGTTGCAAAAAAGTTAAAGCAAATATAAAGTAAATATTATGGCTTTATATTACTTTATCTTTTGGAGTTTTCGACAATGAATTGTTTTTATGAATGGGATAGTATGGCTTTTTTATTAGAACAAAATTTGTTTCAGTAATTACCAACTCGTATAGCCCCCCAAACAATAGATGCAATTATCAATATTCTTGATAGTTGCTTTTTAATTAAGTGACAGTTTCCCTACATATGTAGAGTATTAGTAAAATATAATAAGGGGTGAGAAAATCACTTTACTTTCGTAATCGGAAATTAGATACTTTCCATTTCATATTTCATTTTATCATTAACCTTTCAATTTCGTAGTATGGTATGCTTTCGGCTTGCTGTATTTGTTCCATTATTCGCAAATACTTTTTGGTAGGTTTTGCAGCATACATTTTTTTGAAATGCTTTTTGTATAGCTGTTCATAAAGCTTGTCGGTTTTGAAGTAAGCCCCCAGTGTTTTATCCAATTTTCGGTAATGTTTGCTTTTGGTTTGACAGTCATACATGCAACCCGTGAACGCTGAACGGTGTTAAAAATAACGTACAATACCAAACCGAAAACTTACTTTTCCCCTGTCTCAAGTTTCAATATTTCGGGCTTGGGTAAAGCTGCTTTCAAAATGGTTTCAATACTGTTTAATTGTTCAGGGTTGAGATGTTCAATAGTTTCCTGACTTAATACCATACCATTTATTAGAATGTAGTTGTTTTGGTTTTGTATCAAAATATTGTTTGAAGGTTGCCCGTTCAAATTGCCCATAACATTGAAATAAAGTTTTGCTGCCCCAATATCCCCGTTTACTGCAAACTGAAAAACCCTTGCTAATACTTTTGAAGTCATAAACCGGAACTGCTCAACTTGCTGTAAATACTGGGGGTGGTTTATGTATTCTTTAAGGTGCTTATGTATTGTCTGCCTGCTTAATTCCGTTTTGATAGCAATTTCGGTTTTCGTTGGCATACGTCCGTATTCCTGCATTAAGGTTGAAATTGCATACGTTATTTGATTGTGGTTACTTTCCCAAAGTTCGTTTTTAGTGATATCGGTTATAACGGGTTCAATCTTTTTCAAAAATTTATCCCTTCCAGTTCCTTTTAATTCTTTAAACTTTTCAGTAAGAACAGCATTTAAACGGTCTTTTTCCGGATTGCTTAATGATTCAAGGTCGCTGGGAGTAATTTGTTCAAGGGCAAGTATCTTAACTATTTTGTTTTCTGTTTCTGTAAACTTTTGTAAACCTTTTTGTTTTGCTTTCATATCAATTCAAATTATTTTTTATGTACTGTTTTAGCTCCTGTAATCTGTTGAGGTACGGTAAATAAACCCGTTTGCCGTTGTTCGCTTTCACAATAGCTAAATGACTATTAATGAATTTTGAAATATCAATTATTTTAGTGCATTGGTTCAGCTTAACGGGTGGGGGTAGTAGTGGAACAGTGTTAAAGAAGTGTTCCAGCTCTGAAATATCCTGTACCCAGTTTCCCAGCTTTGGCTTTCCGTCTTTCCTGAAATGGTTTGCTGGTTCAATCGGTTCATTTCTTTTCGCCTCAACGAACGGATTAACAGCTGGGGGCTGTTTGGTGGGTATTGGTTCGGGTCCAGGTAAAATAAATTCCCTGTAATCAAACTTTATTAAATAGTCGGCTAAATCAAAGCCCTGTTTCCTTTCTGCTTCGGTGGCTTTAAGTTCCAGCAAATCGGAAACGTTGAAACTTGCCAGGTGTGAAAGTTCCTTTGCTTTTATGTTCCATTTTTCAAAGCCGTTCAGGTCAGGAAATAGTATAACGGTTCGCCCTGCTAATACCTTGCATTTGTCAGCGTTCAAGTTGTTAAGGCTGCCAACTGCTAACCAAATGAACTGGGGGAAATATACGTTGGCAATGATAGCTGTTTTTTCGCTTTCGACTATTGCAACGGGCTTTGTCTTATCCCGTAATAAGTGTTCACCAAATAAACATTGCTTTAACTCAAATTCAGGCATTTTAAGGGCTTTATGTACCCAGGTAATATGGTTGAACGGCTCTTTAACTCTTTTGCCCGTGGTGGGGCTGTAAAGCATTATTTTGCCCGTTCTTACCTTCCCTGTAATATCAATTTGCCAAAACACGGTTGCACCGTTCCAATGCGTTGAGGTGGCAATAAAATAACGGCTTATCAGATCCCTGGCAACCTCAACCCCAAACAGATCAATAAGGAACTTTATAAAGTGGTTCGGTTCGTGGCTTTGTAAACTGGCTTTGAATATTTCAACCGGAATATAGGTAACGAGCTTTTGTTGAGGCGCAACAGCGTTCGGTTTGTTGTATGGTTTTGCCTGGGGTGCATCAAATGAAATATTGTTATCCTGAAAATATTGTTTCGGGGCGTAATGGTATCCGCAATTACTTTCACGGTTGCACCGGCCAACGGTGGGGGCAAGGTATTTGCCTGTTTCAGTATCAATGTACCGAACAAAGGTTTTGTTCTTTTGCTGACAGCTGGGGCAAAAATAACGGGTGTTTTGCCCTTTGTATGGTTCTAATATGTATTGGTGTGCGTTCATTTTTTTAAAAAATTTATATGCTGCCTTATTGTCCTTATTGTCCTTTTGGGGGTATTTCTCAGGTAAAAAAGGACGAAAAGGACGAAAAGGACGAAAAGGCAAGTCATTATTAATTTAAATTCGCTTCTCATAATAACCATGTTTTACATTGGAAAATAATTCCCTTTCAGTGAGAAACCGTCTTACAACTCGTTCGCTTATTTCAAATTGTTTGGCAGTTTGTTGCGCTAAATCGGTCGTGAAAACTTCCGGCAAGGCATTATAAAAAGCTTGTTTATCGGTTGAAAACTTATCCAATGGGTTACTACTTACAAGTATTGAATAAACCTTTACGGATGATAACCTGAAATATTCAATTAATTGTATTGCCCCCTGTACCGCTTCAGTGCTTACCGCTTCTTTATTTCCTTCATTGCAGGCCCAACGCAACATTTGCAGGATCAAAGCTAATCGAGCTGCATACATATCCAGTTTACTGAAAATTCCGGCTAATGCTTCGCTTTCTGCATTTCTACATTGGTCGGTATTTTCTCTTTGCCATTTGTAAAGCAACTTTTTAGCTTCGGGTGTGAAATACAAAACCCCAGGAACGGGGTTTAACGTATCATCCCATTGTACGGGCAAATTCAAAAGTTCTGAAATAATGGATTTCCAGTTTTGAATAATATCAGGGTTTATTTCTGTTTCACTCCAATACTCTTTTTGTATGTTATCAGGAATTACAAAAAGGATCCGATCAATAAAGCCGTTTTGCGTTCTGCTTTCCTTTGCCAACTCGTTAAGTATTCCCGTTTGGATTGTGCCGGCAACTGATATAAATGGCACCGGAATAAATATGGGTTCGTTTGTTTTCCGGTCAATATTTATAGGCTTACTATTAAAGTTGGAAATCCAAAATTCCATTTCAGAACCTTTGTTGTACCGGTTGAAATTTTTAAACCAGCCGGCCAGCTCGTCACAATAAACCCCGATACCTCTTTTATTGAATTTGTGAACTTCAGCCAGGGCTTCGGGGGTGTAATCCGACAAAAGATATTTTTGCCAAATCGGCTTAATCGGTTCGTCAATACCTTGTTGCTGTCTTTCGGCTTTTGATAACTTTACAGCCTTTTCATATTCCTGTCTGGCTTGTTCGTATTCTCTGTAAGTTTTTTTATCCCGATCAATTATAGGCTGAACCGCAAAGCTCAGGGGGTGGGTTTTATTCGTTCCTGCACGTGCAACAATAGCAAGGTATATAACTGCGCTTTCCTGAAAACCCTTCTTAATTTCAACCTTAAACGTGTTACCAATGGCAACCGATGTACTGTAAAGGACTGAGGCCCCTATAAAGTCAATCGGGAAATCAAGGTTTTCGTTCGTGGCTCTTATTATTTCCTGAACTGTCACCGGAAAAACCTCAACCGGAAAAATATTATTACCTTGCTTTAAAAGCTGTTCAAATTCTGTTTTTATTTTCTCAACCCCGATACCGTATTTTTCAGGTTCATAGTTGGGTTTAAGTTCATCTAAAGTTGTATCTTTGTCTAATCCTTTATGCAAAGAATTATTGGGGGTAATGTTATGTTCCTGCATGGCTTATCCCCTTTTCTTTTTTGTCAAATACAGTTCAGCTTCGCCGGCTGTTTCAGCCATTGTTTTTTTTCGTCCTGCTTTCAAATATTCCATTAACTCAATACGGGAAAAATAAAGCCGTTTTGAACGCTTCATTACAGGTAATTCGCCTTTACTTGTCTTGCTGTAAAGTGTGGGTACAGTAAGATTTAAAAAGTCGGCTGCTTGTTGAATTGTTAAAAACTGGTCGGGTTGTTCTGTGGATTGCTGTTCGTTTTTTTGAAGTAGCAACCTTTCAATGTTTTCCAGTTTTTTACTTAACTGGCTTACTGCCGTTGGCAGATTTTCAAAGTTTAAATTTTCTGTCATATCACAAAGTATTTTTTGGTTTACTTTGCGAAATACAGAAACGGGTTTTCGCTTATTTTACGGGTTTCTTACGTGTTTACGGTAATTACAAGTTTATTTGTTTTTACTTATTAATTGGTCGTAATACTGTGGCTTTTTAGTCTTTTTGAGGTTTTCCAACTTGTCGTTTCGATATTCATAAAAACAACTTTTGATAAGATTAAATAAGCTGTCTGGTCTTATTTTGGAGGGATGCAACTCTTTGAAGAAACTCATAAAGGTATAAATCACATTCCCCTTGTTGGTAATTACCTTGTGTATTGGCTTTGAAATACCAGGTATTACAAAATCATTCTCAAAATACAATGTAACCCAGTTAATCAAATTTTGAAAGTCGGGTTCATTCAAAATCTGCTCATATTTTCGTGGGTCTTTACCTTGCATAAATGCAAATGCCTTTTCAACCTTTTGTTTTATGGTTTCTGTTTCCTGTAATGTTTCGGGTTTTGTTTCTTTTTGTTGAGGTGGTAAGGCTTTCAGTAAGGGGGTAATTTCATCAATAAATTTCTTTTCATCATTAAACCATTCCTTTAACATATTTCTGTACCGTTGTTCCTCATTCGGTGAACTGTTTTTATACCCTTGTTTCAGTTTCAGTTTCCGGCAATTAATTACCAATTCCAGTTTGATTTTATTTACATCAGTAATAAGCCCCTTTTCGTAAAGTGTTACCCCGTTTATTTGTGTCAAAAGGTTATCGGTTAAATTTATCAATGTTTCAAACAAACTGCTTTTGGTGTGCATTTTTGCTTTTACCATTCCCGAATAAATGTTTACTTCCGGCTTTCCGTTCAATATAGGTAACTGCTTTTCAAAATGCTGTTTCAGGTGGCTGAAATAGAATATTTCAAAAGGGAATATTTTAAGCCATTGTTGGTAAGTGCTTAAAAGAATATTTAAATTCGTTTTCGGGTTTTTATTCGGTGTTTGATATGTATTGAGATATTCCAAAATACGGTTTTTCTTTTCGGTGGGCATATCTTTATTTTTAATCATATCAGTTATGTAAAAGAAATAATCACTTAAATAAAGCCTTTCACCGCATCCCGTTGGCATTTGTCCGAAACTTTCAACCGCCCATTCAATGTGATCGGTTATTTTTTTGTACCAGTTTTCTGAATTGTGGTTATTAATGATATGCTGATTTGTGTAAATAACTTTCTTTGCAACCATTTCGGGAACATTGACAAAGAAATCCCTATTAAACTCTTTAACTTTTATCAAATTTGAATGGTAGGGGCAACAAAACGGAAAGCCCTTTTTGTTTTCATTACCTTCAAACTTTTCTTTAAGACGTTTTGTTAATTCGTTCAGGTTCTTTTTGCACTCTATGCATTTATTAAAATCATGTTCGCCTTTGGTTAGTTCTATTTCAAATGGTAATTCAAAACCGCTTACATTCGCTTCATACCCGATAACCTTACCGCAAAAGTTCACGGGCTTTAATTCGTTTACATAAAATGTAGTATGTCTTTTTATCATTTGTCCTTTATGCTTGTGTTTTATTACAAATCTAACTTTATTTTGTCGGCTGCTACATTAATCAAAATCCATCAATGTTTTTGCAAACTCTTTTTTAATATCACTGTCAAATCCAGCAAAGTAGTTTTGTGTGGTCTGCAAATTCTCATGGCCTAAACTTTCCTGGATAAATTCCATAGTTGCACCACGCCGTACAGCATTTGTAGCAAAAGTGTGCCTTGCCCAATAGCTTGAAATCTCCTCTGGCAGATTATTTGCTTTACAAAGTTTCTTTAAGTGCTGGTTTATGAATCGGGTAAAATTCTTGATTTTTGCCTGTTGCTGTATAGGAGACAACCCTCTGGTTAGAATATTGAAAACAAATCTGTCGGGTTCTTTTATATCGTTACCATACTTTTCTATTACACCTGATGAGTATTCATTAAGATATGCACTTATGGGTTTTAAATTGCTTTTTGAAGTATTACGTGTTTTAGCTCTAAGAAACTCTACTTTATCATCCTTTATGTCCTTATACCTTAACAGAGCAATATCTTTAATATTCATACCATTGCAGAAGTATGAGAAGAACCAGAAGTCTTTTGCTTTTTGTTGCTCTATGATATCGGTCTGTGAATAAAACAGCACCTTCAACTGTTCCTTAGAAAGTGCTTTCTTCACATTCTTTGAGGCTGGGACCTGATACTTTCTTTTTCCAAAAGGATAATAGTCCCGTTCAATTTCTTTATCGTCGATTGCTTTATTGTAAATTGTCCTCAATACCCTTAGATACATACTTACGGTTGTTAAGCTCCTCTCTTTATTTTCGGTCATGTAGTATTCATAATCTTTAAGCCAGTTTGGAGTAATATCAAATAAAGTTAATTGTTTGTAATTATTACTAAGTGAAATTTCAACAAATTCAATAATTGACCGTTGGCTTAACCTATAGGTGCTTGCTGTTCCTATTTGCTTCCTGTCTGATAATTCTTTTATTGCCTTATCATAATGATATTTTACATTTATTCCATCACCTTGTTTTCTGTATAGGTGCTTTTCAAACTGCTCAAAGGTAAAAGGGTGTAATTTTTCTGCTACTTTATTGGCTTTGACCTCTACGGCTTGGAATTGTTTTCTTATTTCTTTGAATTCGCTTCGTGGCTTTGAAGTATTCCAAATGCTGTTAAACTCTTTTTCTGAAAACTCAAAAACTGTTGGATACAATTTTTGCTTGCGGGGATTCGATGTATAAACCCTTAACTTAACTGGAAATTTACCACTTGACTTAGCTCTCCTAGCATCTAAATACAGGGAAATTGAATAATAATGTTTCATTATACCTCATTATTTATATACAAATTTACTAATTTGCATACGATTTGCATACAATATAACAAAATAAAACGATAATAAACAATTAATAATTATATCATATTAATCAATAATACTTATATTTACGTTATAAATAAGCAATAAACAGATAATAAATAGATACTTTAATTTATGCCTTACAAGCAGGGGGTCGCAGGTTCGAATCCTGCACTACCCACAACCAAAAAAACCGGTCGCGAAAGTGACCGTTTTTTATTTGAAGCTGACGTCAAAAACTTGTTTTTGTAAGGGATCTGTGAATAAAAAACGGGGAAACTGCGAAAGCAGTTCCGGTTTTTTTGGTTGTAAGAGACTCCAATTCATGGATCAACGAGCCTGCACTGACTGACAGGAAGGATAGTCATGTGGCAGGCGAAGTTAATCCTGCACTACCCACAACTGAGAATCAAAGTGTTAGAGCGATCTAACTCTTTTTTTATTTTGTCTAAGGTGAAACATAGGTGAAACAATCAAAGATTTTTCCTTTATATACCTGGTAGTGAAACGCCCATCTAATGCCTTAACGCGCTTCAAATTTGTTTATTAATGCAATACCGTTGAATCTCTCATTCCCTACCCTTTCATCCCATTTCACTCTATTTCCTTATATTGCTGATATACAATTAGTTGCAATATGATGTAATATTGTAAAATGCCTGTAAATCTGATAGCACCCTTCAAAGTACTTCATTATAGCCTCTGCTGCCCTGAACATAGGGTCTGCTAAACTACATATCATGATCTCCTGACCTGGTATGTAACCTAATTTTGATTCAACCTGGTTATATTCAAACTTACTGACAAACTTAGGTTCCCTGTACTCATAGCTGAATGAATAACCATTACGATAGTCCATAAGGAAATACTCATATTTCTGAAGTAGTAATCTTTGATTTAAGGTTAGTCTGTTTTTAATCCATATTGATATACATCCTCCATCCATAGTTGTAAGGCTAATATTAATTAGATGTTCTCTTTATTGAGTAACAACGAATCGTCTAACTGAGTACTCAAATCAATAATAAGTTGTATCTGTGACAAATGGACCACCCTTATTAGTCGACTTACAGGATATTGGATATCCATCATCATCGTATTCATAAATAACAGAATGAAGGGTACCAGTTCGTTCATGAATAGTGATTGGATTATTTGGAGATAGAACAAACTATAAAGGGCCTTTTTATATACTCAAGCTCCAAACATCTTAAGAAGAAGGGTGGTCAGGAACCCTCTCAGCAACCTTTGCTCCCCATTGTTTCAAGTTCTCAAGAACAAACGCAACTATTTTCTGTTGTTCCTCCCTGCCGTTACCCGTTACCTCCATGAGTTCACCGAACTTTATATTCACCGGGATAGACCTGTCAAATGGTCCTAGATCCTTAATCAGCTTACCGTTCTTCCAGAAGTCGGTTCGGATGGCCATCGGAACAATCCTCTTCCCGCTCCTGGAGGCCAGTTTTACTCCCAGACTGTTAAACTCATCCGGGTTGAAATACTCACGCCTGGTACTCTGTGGGAAAATTACAATTGATGTTCCATTTGCCAGTTTCTCAGTTCCTTCACTGATCACTTTAACAAGATCTTCCCTTGAGTTTGCACGAGAAACAACAATTGGATCCCTTGAACGCATAGTGGGACTAAATAACGGCATCGAAACCAGACTTTCCTTTACAACAAATGTAACATCCATAAAAGGAGCAATCAATACAGGGAAGATCATTGTTTCGAGGGTGCTCATATGGTTGCTGATGAAGATTACCGGTTCGTCAAGGTGACGGATGTTGTCAAAGCCTGTAATGTGAAAAACGGCTCCGCATCTCTCGAGTAGCCTCATAATATCTATTGAGGCCCTGGCCCATTCATTTGCATCCATTTTATCAGATAATGCAATTCGCCTGGAACGAAGGATAATGCTTAAAAATTTTATTATAAAATATGCCCTGCCACCTGTAAAGAGGTTAAAACTTCTTCCCGCTAATTGACCAGGATCAGTGTGATATTCAGATTCAGAAAAATATTGAGTCCTCAATTTGCTTCTGTGCTGTTGATTAATACTCAAAGTTATATCATTTGTCTGACTAGTATTGAAATGACTCATTAAAATTAGTCAGAAAAATGCAATGATTCAGGAATATTCCAGTCTTTAGGTAAATAATGAACCTATCCAAAAGACCGGCAAAAGAGGATATTAACTAGTATCACTCTTCTTTTCAGTACTTTGAAAATGAATCACAGGGAAAGTTCAAAAAGGTAACACCAGCATTTATTTTTGGATCAGGTAATAGTAACCGGCATTACCTAAAATTGTAAGTATGAAAAAGAATCTTACCCTTTATCTTCCTTATCTCCTTTTGGTGCTTATTATGCTGGCAGGATATCTTATCCGGACATTGACCGGTCTTAATCATCCTGCCGTTAGCACTGTTTACAGTTCTTTGCCAGTTATAGTGTTGGTTGTATTGTCAGGTTCAATTTGCATTTGGCTATCACAAAAAATAGGGCTCCCCGGTACCTGGGACAGATCCCTGTCCATAAAAAACAGGATGCTTGTCCCTGCTGGGCTGGGGCTATCAATTGCCTTGATAATGATCATCCTGTCCACAATAGAGCATATCCATATTCCTGTAATAAATATGCCTCAGGCAATTGCAGTTTACATAAGCATGGGTATTCTTTCAGAAATATTTTTCCACTTTATTCCGCTGGTACTTCTCTTATGGCTCGTTCGGAAAATAAGCAGTTCAGGAACCGAATCCTCCGCAGCTTTCTGGGTCATTGCATTTGTCATTGCACTGATCGAATCACTTCTTCAATCCTATTCACTGGTAAAAACCGGTGCAGTCGACAGCCTGCTTCCTGTTATTTTCTTTCTTGAATTAATGCTTGTTGCAAATATCATCTCACTGGTCCTGATCAGAAGAAACGGCCTGGGTCCTGCCATTATTTACAGGATAACAGGTTGGCTGTTCTGGTACATTATATGGATGAATTGGTTGCATCGCTAAAGGAGTAATAATACCGGTTCCTGTACTCCATTTTCCCGCATGTAAAATATATTCCAAAGTAGAAAAAAATATACTCCGGGGGCAAATCATGCACCTTAATTTTATACATTTGGCCGATAACCAAAAACAAATTCCCATGATACATAAAACTAAAAGATATTTAAGAAGAGGTGTTACTTTACCATTATTACTTTTACTATTTTCGTCATATTCGTATGGGCAGGACCCTGTATCAGGTGTCAGCACCATTACTGCCAATGAGCTAAAAAGCCACACTAGCTTTCTTGCCTCTGCAGAATTAGCCGGCAGATCAACCGGCGAACCTGGAATGGAGATTGCAACGCGGTACCTTGAGGCGCAGACAATGAGACCGGGTCTTAGACCCGCCAATGGGAATAGCTACCTGCAGCCATACACACTATTAAGGTCAGTGATCGATCATGAAAAATCCGGAATATTCATTACTGAAAATGGTGACCAAAAAGTTGTTGATAAACCTATATATCAGATAGTCCCATTCGGGTCAAACAAAGTGGATTTAGATGGAGACGTAGCATTTGCAGGGTATGGTATCAGCTCACAGATATATAATTATTATGATTTCAGCGGGATTGATGTAACCGGGAAGATCATATTGATAATGAACCGGGCCCCGATGAATGAAGATGGTTTGGAGTGCCAGTTTGAGGAAGGGGGGTGGACCTCAACGATGAATTTCAACCTTAAATATATGAACCTGATGTACAAGAAGCCAAAAGCCATCCTAATTGTAATGGATCTGAAATCAGGTCATAAATCACACGATGACAGCAGTCCCGGAACAGGCGGTAACCACAGTCAAACAAATAACTAAATGAAGAAAATCACCAGGAAAGAGTTCATAAAGAAATCGGGTACAGGTGCAGCTGCCATAGGATTGATGCCGCAGCTTCTTTCAGTCAGGCCACAGGATACCTATGATCTTCGTCCACTCGGCAATACGGGGATGATGGTGTCGCCAATCTGTTTTGGAGCAGCCAGGACCATGGACGAAGGATTGATCAGGTATGCTCTGGACAGGGGAATAAATTTTCTCGATACAGGCAGGTCATATGGCAACGGTAATAATGAAAGACTTGTGGGGAGAGTGATCGAAGGTAACAGGACAAAGGTCATTGTACAGTCGAAGCAACAACTTGAGGAGAGCTGGCTCAGCTTCAAGGGAAAAGGGAAGAGGGGCCATGATGAAATAACGGATATCCTTAATCGGGGGCTCGATGAAACCCTGACTGCGTTGAAGTCTGATCATGTAGATGTGTACCTCTACCATAGTGCAGAGCTTGAATATCTTACATTTCATGAAGCAGTCCTGAAGTTCTTTACAGACCAGAAATCAGCTGGCAGGATCAGGGCAAGTGGTTTCTCATCCCATGACTATGAACTGAAATTACTCATTAGAAATAACAGGGAGAAAGCATACGATGTAATTATGCATCCTATTAACTTTTCCGGAGGATTTACTCATTCTTTATCAGGCTGGACAGCGAAATGGGATCAGGAAGTGCTCCTGGAGCAGCTGGAATATGCCGCCTCCATTGGCACTGGTATTGTTGCAATGAAGACCTGTTCAGCCGGGCCTCTGCCGACAGGTGAAAATGGGGAAGCAAGCTTCAGGAATGCCGTATCGTGGGTTTTGAGTCACAAGTTCATAAGCTCTGCAGCCATAGCGATGCCAAGCATCGAACAACTGGAGGAGCACACAGGTTAAACAGGCTGCTTTTGAAGAACAATACTCAGGTATTTCATTTTGTCGCTCCGGAACTTTTTATAGAGATTGGATCCCTGCACCCCGGCAAATTCTCTCATCAATCCTCTTAACCATGGAGGGACATTCTTTGATATGATCATTAATTTCTTCTCGTTATGGCTATCGAGTGCACTTAATACATTATCACTGATATCTCTGTTCGATATCAAATTCAGGCCTGAATCCTTCAGACTGTCAATAAATCCTTCAATCTTTTCAGGCTCCCTGAAGTCAGTTATCAGGAAGTAACCTCCGGGGTTAAGTACCCGTGCTACCTGCTGAACAAATCTTGTGAAGGAGCCATAGCAATGAGACGACTCAACATTGAATACCAAATCAAAAGAATGATCATCAAAGGGAAGGCTTTCAGCATCACCCCGAACAAAAGAGAGGTTATTTTCCTTATAATTTTTTTTGCAGAATGAAATTGCTTTTCCGCAATAATCAAGACCTACTATTTTATAAGGATTAAAATATCTTCCAAGGTAGCTGGCGCCTCCTCCCCTGCCACAACCAACTTCAAGAACTTTCTTTTTGTCCAGGCTAACGTTGACTGCAAGATGATGGTATAGCTGGATAGAGTACCTGTTATCCTCATCATCCTCATTAAGAGAAGGGTGCATCCATGTCCCGGCAGGTTCGTCATACCCGTAGTTCATAAATTTCCAGTGTGTCGCCCTAACTAAATAGGCAAACAGGGAATACATGAACTTCCTGCTCAGTTTTCTGAACCCCGGATACTTATCACAAAATTTCTTATATTCCTTGACAAACTTTAAACGAATACTCATAAATCAATCTTCAACTTCGGGATCAAAGGTATAACAAAATATATTATTAAAAGGGTAAAATATGTTAAATCTAATGCATTATCGGTATAATCCGGCGTGGCGGGTCTTTATAATAATTGTCGAGATCAGGGATCAGATCGCCGTTGCTATCTGTCATATTCCTGAAAAATTCAACAAGGGCAATCCACTCTTTACCTTCCTGCACTCCGGACAAATCAGCATTAAAATCCAGAATAGCATCTGACATATTCTCAATCTCAATACCGGATGACTCTTTGGGAACAACATTAACCAATCCAAATGTTGTCTTTTTTATTATTCCAACAAACTCAAGCATATAAGCATTCGCGGTAATCGAGTAAAGAGTCTCATTTCCCTTTGACAGATCAACTGGCACAGTAGTGCCGTCAGCTTTAACCAGATTGATCGACTTTACCTTCCGCAACAGTCCTTTCCCCGGGTCAAAGTCTACCATTATCCCTGCGAAATAGCAATAATTCGAAGGAGCCGACTTATAGGCCACAAGAAGGACCTCCAGGATCCGATTGAGCTCAATACCTGTAACCCAAATCCTTGAAAGAGGATACCCTGGAATATTATCTTTCCCTGATCCTAACGACATCATCCTGAAAACATCCTGAACCGTAAGCTGACCAGGAACCACCCTGTCACGGATCACACCAGCCGCCACCATACTAACATCTGTTCCCAAGGCTACATTGTTGTTAACGTAATTATGGATTGCATCCACAACCAGGGGTCCCAGATTGCTGTTCTCAAGATCGCCGCCATACTCATCGCAAACAAGTTCATACGACGACTCCACAATTACACTATCAATATTATAGTTAAGAGGATTGAGCAGCTGATCAGATATAAGCTCTTTCTGATTATCGATCCGTGACTGTATTAACGGGTCTCCTGTTACCGAATCATCTACCGGTATAAGATTATAGGCTGATAATTTAATCTCATCGCCATTGATATCCAGCTCAACTCTCCCGACAAACATGCCATTGCAGCCAGCCTGGACTACCGGTACACCCTTAATAATGATCGGTTCGCTAATCTTTGTATGAGTGTGCGCGCTGATCACCAGGTCAAGTCCCCTTACCTTTTTTGCCAGCTTAACATCTTCTCCTGCCCATTCACCCTTTTTGTTCTTCTCTAATCCGCTGTGCGACAAGCAGATTATTACATCAGCACCCGATTTATTCAACTTTCTTACCATTCGTCTGGCAGCTCTGACCTGCCTGGAGAATTTTACAGGCGGCGCAAATGGTGCAACTTCGTCAGCATCGATACCCATAAGCGAAAAAATACCAACCTTGTGTCCCTGTTTTTCAATAATTACTGACCTGGTTATTATGTTGTTATCAAACAATGCTTCGAAGCTATTATCGCCATGATCACCATCATCAAAAAGAGCATTGCCCAAAAGTAGCTTCGGGATATCCGATGACGAAGATGACCTTTTAATTATCTTGGCCAGAGTACCCGGGCCGTAGTCGAACTCGTGGTTCCCTATGGCAACTACATCATATCCCATATCATACATCAACGGCAGCTGGAATCCATTATACTCCTCCATATAATGATAGATGGTCCCCATGAGAAAATCACCGGCATCCAGCACCAGGGTATTCTCCGGATTCAAAAATCTCTCTTCTTTGATTATACTGGCTATTCTGCTGAACCCTCCGGTAGTATTGTCATCATTGATACTTCCGGGTGTATAATTAATGGATGGTGCAAATCCATCCAGCCTGGAGTGCATATCATTAGTGTGCAGGATTACTAATTTGGTGCCGTATTGTGCTATCGCCGGCACCATCGTTAAATTTACCAGAACGCCCACCAACAGGGTCCCGAATTTTCGATACGACATCTTAAGAGATATATGTTAGGTTTACCATACTAATATAGTAATAATCAGGAAATCAGCAAATAATGTTTATCGGTCCCCGATATTCACAAGAAGATCAGCCACTATAAAGGTACTGCCACCAATAAAAACGGTGCTATCGCTGCCTGCATTGACCAGTGCCCGGGAATATGCCTCAGGAACCGATTCGATAGCGGATCCTTTTAATCCAATTTCTGATGCAATTTTTAATAACTCATCATGATTAAGTGACCTGGGTATATCAGCTCTGGTAAAGTAATAATCCGCATCAGCCGGGAAAAGTGAGAGCAGTGTCTTGATATCCTTATCGCTGACAAATCCCAGTACAAAATGTAATCTCCCGTTAGATACCTGCTTAAGTTGCTCCAGTACCAGCTTTAACCCATCGGCATTGTGTGCCGTATCGCATATTACCAACGGATTTGTTCTGATAATCTGCCATCTGCCTTCCAACCCCGTGTTGCCGGTTATATTCATCAATCCTTTCCGGATAAATCCCCTGTCAACACTAAAGGTCCTGCAGAGAATGTCGATAGTGCTCATGAAAGTTTGCAGGTTTAAAACCTGGTAGCTCCCTGAAACATCAAGCTCAAGATCATCCAGGAACAGCTCTTTTTCTCTGTAAACATCAACATTCATTTTCCCAGCTTGCATCTGTTTATCCCTGATAACAACCTTGTAATGACTGTCGGCGTATATTAATTCAGAATTGTTTTGGAAAGCGATCCTCGCAAATACCGGTTTGGTATCAATATTGGATTCACCAATTACCACCGGGACGCCCGGCTTGATAATTCCACCCTTTTCTGTAGCAATCTGCTCAAGGGTGCCGCCCAGGAACTGCATGTGATCAAATCCGATATTGGTAATTACCGAGACTTCAGGTATAATAATATTGGTTGAATCGAGCCGGCCACCCATGCCGGTCTCTATAACTGCTACATCAACATCGCAATCGGAGAAATATTTGAATGCGAGAGCTACTGTCATTTCAAAAAATGAAGGTTTCAGTCTTTCAATGATATCAAGGTTCATCCCGATAAAACTTACTATATAGTCTTCGGGAACAGGCTTCCCATATATCTTTATCCGTTCCCGGAAATCCCTGATATGGGGTGATGTATACAATCCTGTTTTATATCCGGCTTCGGCAAGGACAGACGCCAGCATGTGCGACAGGGATCCTTTGCCGTTGGTTCCGGCAATATGTATCGTTTTAAAATCTGAATGAGGATTGCCAAAATAATTATCCAGATCAATTGTAGTATCAAGATTGGCCTTGTAGGCAGCCTTGCCAATCCTTTGATAAACCGGAAGTGAATTATATAAAAATTCAAGTGTCTCCCTGTAATTCATTCAATTGTTAATTAATTGTGCAAAATAAGTAAAATTAGTGTTCCAAAACCGGTGGTTACAGTCTATTTTTGTAATTGGAGATATAAATTAATTGCCAGGGAGGGCATCTTTAGATGAAAAAGAAGAAGAGCAAGATTTTTATTATTGATACCAATGTTTTGCTTCATGACTACAGATCGATATATAATTTTCAGGAAAATAATGTAATTATTCCAATAGTCGTTCTTGAAGAGCTTGACCGCTTTAAAAAGGGTAATGACCAGATCAACTTTCATGCAAGGGAGTTTACGAGGGAACTTGACAAATTATCAGGGGATAATCTTCTGAGTGAAGGTATCCCTTTGGGCGAAGATCTTGGTAATCTTTATATTGAGACGGGAAAGGAATTCTCAGATAGTGTTAACCAGTCATTTCCTGAAAAAACTGCAGACCACAGAATCCTGGCTATTGCAGACTACATCTGCTCACAGAAAAAAGAGGATAACGTAATCCTTATCACCAAGGATATTAACCTGAGAATGAAGGCTAAGTCGCTGGGGATAATGGCTCAGGATTATGAAAGCGATAAGGTTTCAAACATTGATGACCTTTATAGGGGTATAGAAACTATCGGAGAGATCGAAAGCGAAAAGATTGATCAGCTTTATAATGAGTCTGCAGGCATCCCGGTTGATGAGATGGGATTGAAAATTGAACCTTCAGGACACCAGTTCTACATTCTCAAGAACAATGGATCAAGTGCTCTTGCACATTATAGTCCGATAAACAAGATGGTGAACAGGATTGTGAAACAGGCCACTTATGGCATTGATCCCAGGAATGCTGAACAAACTTTTGCTATTGAGGCACTTACAAACCCTGATATTCAGCTGGTTGCCCTTACCGGAAAAGCCGGTACCGGTAAAACCCTTCTCGCGCTGGCTTCAGCGTTGCATCAACACCGCCGCTATAAGCAGATCTTTCTGGCAAGACCGATAGTCCCGCTGGCAAACAGGGATATGGGCTTCCTGCCAGGTGATGTCAAGGAAAAGATTGAACCCTATGTGCAACCCCTTTTCGACAACCTTTCCGTTATAAAGCATAAATTCAGTCACCAGAGTCCCGAATTCATGAGAATTAACGATATGATCAAGGAGGAGAAGCTTGTAATAACTCCTCTTGCATATATACGCGGACGAAGTCTCTCAAGCATCTTCTTTATAGTTGATGAGGCTCAAAATCTGACCCCTCATGAAATTAAGACAATCATTACCAGGGCTGGAGAAGACACCAAGATGGTATTTACCGGTGACATTGAACAGATCGATTCCCCTTATCTTGATATAGGATCAAATGGACTCTCATACCTTACCGATAAGATGAAATGCCAGGATATTTTTGCACATGTTAATCTGGTAAAAGGAGAAAGGAGTTATCTTTCGGAACTTGCGAGTAAAATATTATAATTCAACGTAAAATGAAAAAAGAAATTATTCTGGTTCGCCATGGCAAGGCATGCAGCCTGGATGCATTCGATAAGGACATAGACAGGGTACTGATGGAAAGAGGTGTAAATGATGGATACAAAGTAGCTGAATCAATGCTTGAGAAAAAAGTGGTCCCCGATCTGATCCTTACCAGTCCCGCTGCCAGAGCCAGCCAAACGGCATTAATATTTGCCAGGGCTCTGAAAACCGGATCAGGTATAGTTAATATCCTTGATAAACTGTATCACTGCTCTGGTGATTGCATTCTTAAACAGGTTTGTGCCCTCCCGGAAGATGTTAATTCGGTTATGGTCGTGGCACACAATCCAGGTATAATCGATCTGGCGTACGAGTTGACCATGGGTGCCACTAATTTTCTGCCAACTACGGGAGTTGTCGTGATACAATATGATGCAAACAGCTGGTCAGAGGTATCACGGTCCAAGCCATCAAAACATTTCTTAATAATACCCAAGGAGATCATATAGGAGAAATCGGCCCTTTAACTTAAAAACATTATTTTTAAGCTTTAATTATAGGGCAAAATGAAAGGCGCTAAAAAGAGGGTTGCATTTCATACTCTGGGCTGCAAGCTGAACTTTACCGAAACATCAATGATCGCACGATCACTTGATACTGACTACTTTGAGAAGGTGACAATCAACGAGCCTGCTGATATATATATAATCAATACCTGTACTGTTACCGAGGCTGCTGACAGAAAGTGCAGACAATCGATCAGGAAAACAATCAGACAGGCTCCTGATGATGCCTATATCGTTGTGGTGGGATGCTACGCACAGCTTAAGCCCGAGGAGATCACATCAATCGAAGGAGTTGACCTGGTCCTGGGGGCTAATGAAAAATTCAACCTCCGGAACTATCTCGACCGAATCGAGGAATCATCATCAAACAAAGTCCACACGTGTAACGAAACTGATCTTCTTGCCTTTACATCCTCCTACAGCATGGGAGACCGGACACGATCATTTCTTAAGGTACAGGATGGATGCGACTATATTTGTTCATACTGCACCATCCCCCTTGCCAGAGGGGGAAACAGAAATCAATCAATCGCTGATTGTGTTGAGCAGGCCAGGGAGATCGCTGGATCAGGTGCCAAGGAGATAGTAATAACGGGCGTCAACATCGGCGATTTCGGTAAAACCACAGGAGAGTCGTTCCTGGATCTTCTCGAAAGCCTTGTAAAGGTAGAAGGGGTAGAAAGGTTCAGAATATCATCAATTGAGCCCAACCTTCTATCAGACGATATAATTGATCTGACAGCTGCAGAGGATAAACTGGTTCAGCATTTTCATATTCCACTTCAGAGCGGATGCAACAGGATGCTTGCAAAAATGAAAAGAAGGTATAACAGGGAGCTGTTCAGCGAAAGGGTGTCGAAAGTGAAAGCGACTATACCTGATGCCTGCATCGGGGCTGATGTCATTGTTGGATTTCCCGGAGAAACGGATAATGATTTCAATGATACATACAGGTTCCTCGAGAAAACTGATTTATCCTATCTGCACTCCTTTTCCTATTCACCCAGGCCAGGCACTGCTGCTTTTGATCTTCCGGAAAATGTGGGCAAAGAAACAATAGCTGCCAGAAGCAGTAAGCTGCAGAGACTCTCTGAGAGGAAGAAATTTGATTTTTACAGAAAATGTACAGATAATTCCTATCGTGTGATCTGGGAAAACCGCACGAAGGACGGATTTATTTACGGATTCACTGATAATTATGTCAGGGCTAAAACCCATGCTTATAATGTACTGCCGGGTGACCTGTCCCATGCTAGACTGACCGATCTTGATGAGAATGGAATTTTCAATGTAGAATTATTATAGCTATCAGATGAGCGACTATGAAAATATATGTATGGAGGTATGCAAAATTGCAGCTGAAACAGGCAGATTTATAAGCAATGAATCAGGCAAATTCGAAGCTGAGGATATAAAAAGCAAAGGTATCCATGATTATGTTACATATGTTGATATTGAATCGGAAAAAATGCTTACAGCTGCTTTAGGCGCTTTGCTGCCGGATGCTGTTTTTATTACAGAAGAGGAAACTATATCACAGGAAAAGGGGGAGCTGTGCTGGATTATTGATCCCCTTGACGGTACAACAAACTTCATGCATGGATTGGCGCCCTATTCAATCAGTATTGCCTTGGCCGGGGGAGATAAGATCCTTGTTGGTGTTGTACATAACATTGCCACCAGAGAGACCTTTTACGCATGGCATAAAGGGGGCGCATGGCTTGATGGTGAAGCTATCAAAGTATCCCTCACCACCAGAATTGAGGACTCATTAATTGCCACCGGATTTCCCTACAAAGACTTTAACAGTCTTGGTAAATACCTCACCGCTTTTGAATATTTTATAAGAAATACACATGGGGTAAGAAGGATGGGATCTGCTGCCATCGATCTTGCTTGGGTTGCCTGTGGCAAGTTTGACGCATTCTTCGAATACAACCTGAATAAGTGGGATGTGTCGGCCGGGATCCTGCTTATAAGGGAAGCAGGGGGGATTGCTTCTGATTTCTCGGGAAACCAGGTCTGCATTGATGGCAGCGAGATTGTAGCTGCCAATAATCTTATTTTTGAGGAATTCCGCGCTAAAGTAAATACCTTTATGGCAAAATAACCGGACAAAAGATGATAGCCGTATTATTCTATATATTCTATATTACAAACTGGATCATTACCCTCCTTCCCCTCTCAGTACTATACCTTTTCTCCTACCCTCTCTATTTTCTGCTCTATCATTTCCCGGGATACAGGAAACAGGTTGTCCTTGACAATTTAACAAATGCATTTCCGGAGAAGAGTCTGGATGAAAGGCTTGAAATAAGAAAAAAATACTATAAACACCTCTCGGATCTGATCATTGAGGTATTGAAACTTCAGCACCTTGGCAACAAAGAGATCAAGAGAAGATTCAGAATCAGGAACATTGAACTGTTTGACTCGCTGCAAAGAAAGGGCCGCAGCTCAATCGCTGCCTTCGGACATTATGCCAACTGGGAGTGGACAACAGGGGTCCAGTTGCACACTGATTATAAATGTCTGGCTGTCTATAAGCCCCTGCTTAACAGATACTTTGATCGATACACCAGAAAAATCAGATCGAAGTATGGTGTTGAGAACATTGCCATGGCAGATACATTGAAGACCATTGTCAAATACAGGAATATGGGAGTCAGCATTGCCTTGGCCCTGATCTCAGATCAGACTCCGCCCAAGCGGGAGATCCAGTACTGGACCAATTTCCTGAACCAGGATACTCCTGTATACCTTGGTATTGAAAAACTTTCAAGAAAGTATGACATGCCGGTGCTCTTCTTCAGGATAAATAAGATAAAAAGAGGTTACTATGAGTTAATCATTGAATCAATAACCGAAGATCCATTGAAGCATGAGCCAAACTATATCACCGAAAAACATGTCAGGTTGCTTGAAGAGCAGATAAACCGGAAGCCTGAGCTATGGCTCTGGTCGCACCGCAGGTGGAAACACAAAAGAGAAAAAGGATTATGATTAAGACCGCAGTAGTTATCCTGAACTGGAATGGGAAAGAGATGCTTGAAAAGTTTATCCGGGATGTTTACAAAAAGACAATATCGGCTGAAAATGCGGTCTACTTAGTTGATAATGGCTCAACAGATAATTCTCTTGAATGGATTAGAGCCAACCTGCCTGATATCGGGACGTTCAGTTTTGAGGAGAACCTCGGGTTTGCAGGAGGTTATTCCAGGGCACTGGAAATGATTGAGGCAGAGTACTATGTCTTATTGAATACTGATATTGAAGTTACTGAAAACTGGATCGACCCGGTTATCTCATATATGGATAACAACCCTGAAGTGGCTGCTTGCCAGCCAAAAATATTGAGTTACAGCGACAGGGGTAGTTTTGAGTATGCTGGTGCAGCTGGTGGATTTATCGATAAGTACGGATTCCCCTTTTGCAGAGGAAGGCTGCACAGCGTAGTTGAAAAAGACAAAGGTCAGTATGATGACATAAGGGATATTTTCTGGGCGAGTGGTGCCTGTATGTTTATCAGATCATCAGTATGGCACGAGACAGGAGGGCTGGATCCCGATTTCTTTGTACATATGGAGGAGATAGACCTCTGCTGGAGAATTCACAAGAGAGGTTACAGAATTTCGTATATACCTGATTCGGTTATCTATCATGTAGGAGGAGGAACACTTCCGTATGAATCACCTGCTAAATTATTCTACAATTTCAGAAACAATCTTTTTGTGCTCCATAAAAACCTGCCAGGCAGAAATTACCGCAAGATCATTCTGCAAAGGATGACCATGGACGGACTCGGGGCTTTACGGTATCTGATGATGTTCAGGTTCAGATCATTCTATCAGATATTCAGTGCCCATATAGCATATTACCGCAATATTAAAAGCCTGGAGATAAAGAGGAGAGCGATCGTTTCCGGATCAAACCATAATCCTGATAATCTTATCCTGAACAAAAGTATGACTATTGCGTTTTTCCTTAAGGGACAGAAAATCTTTACCGAGCTCTGGCCTGAAAATAATTAGTATGGGAAAATGAGAAACAGGGAAGTGATATTATTCATTCTGATAGTCATCACGATATATTTCAGTGCAAACAGTTACATTTTTATAAAGGGTTTAAAAGCACTCTCAGGGCAGATAAACATTAGACTCTATATTTTAACATTCCTCTCCCTCGCCATGACATTTATAGCAGGGAAGATACTGGAAAGAAATTCCTCATCAGTTGTAGTCGACATACTTAATGTTACCGGGGGATTCTGGCTTGCTTTTATGCTCTATTCTACCCTTTTCCTTCTTTTATCCGATATTTTGAGGCTGGTTATCTTCCCTGCCGGAATTATGCAGGAGGATCAACTTGGATCCTACAGGTTCTACAGTTATGTTGTGTCATCGGGGCTGGCAGTTGTTATAATTATTATCGGCTTTATTAATTCTGTGACCCCTGTTACACGCAATTACTCAATCAGCATCGATAAGAAAGTTCAGGGTGATAACAGTGTCCTGATTGCTGTAGTTTCCGATGTCCACCTGGGATCGGTCGTAAGGAACAGGAGTTTAAGGGTCCTTTCAAGAATGTTGAAAAAGGTTGAGCCTGACTTTATCTTTTTTCTCGGCGACCTTGTTGATGGGGAAATTAACCCGGTAATAAGGGATGATCTGTTAAAATCACTTACCCTTCCTATTGACAGATCACGAGTTTATGCGATAACAGGCAACCACGAATACATCGGGGGCAGGACCAAAACTCTCTCCTATCTTAAAAAACACAACCTGAATATACTGGAAGATGAAATAGCCCTGTTGGAGCCGGGGATTCAACTGATTGGGAGAAAGGACAGGGATTCATTCAGATACAGTGGAGAAAGGCGCAAAGATCTATCCGAGTTACTCCAGGCAACGGACCCTGAAAAGCCTATTATTATTCTTGATCATCAGCCATTGGCAGCAAACAGGGAGCCGGAAGGAAAATTTGACCTGATGCTTTCGGGACATACTCATAACGGGCAGATGTGGCCCTTCAGTTATATTGTAAACATGGTGTACGCCAATGGTTATGGACACTCAGTTGATGGAGACAGGCAATTTATTGTTTCAGCCGGCTTTGGTACCTGGGGTCCACGTGTACGAATCGGCAGCAGATCAGAGATTATTGTTATTGATCTGAAATTCGGGGATCAATGATTATTCATATACCCGTCATACAGAAGATACTGGGTCGTCCGGAGGTTTAAATTAGTTCATCAAAGGTACTTGAAAGCCTCTTCCATTTTCAGGACCCTTGATCCTTTCACCAGGACAAAATTATCCTTTATAGGATTATCTGATAAATATTTAATAAGTTCAGAAGTATCATTGAAGAGTGTAATATCCCTGCCAGTTGCAACAGCAGAAAAGAGCGGACCAACAAGGATCCGAATAACCTCATCAAAAGACATGATCAGATCCACTATATCACTATGTTCCCTGGAGGAGTATTCACCCAGCTCCAGCATATCTCCAAGTATCATGGTCTTCCCTCCTCCGGGTGCCTCCATAAACGAGATGATAGCATTCCTCATACTCACAGGATTTGCATTGTATGCATCGCATATAAGTGTATTGCTTCCTGTAACAAGAATTTGGGAACGATTATTCTCAGGTTGATAGGATTCAATTGCTTCAATCATTTCATCAAAGGGGGCACCGAAATATGATCCGGTGCACAGAGCAGCAAGAATATTTTCCAGGTTATATTTCCCGAACAATTTGCTCTCGATCCGATTCATTGACCCGTCAAGTTCAAAGGCTATGGTAAGGAATGGATCGGCCTTCACAGATACAATATCGATTTTCCCCTGTCTTAACTCATAATATGATCGGGAGTCAACCTTTAATCCACTCAGGATATCCGTCAGTATCTCATCATCAGGGTTAAAGAAAACCAGGCCATTGGACTCAGACAGGTATTTGTACAATTCTGATTTTGCTTCAATCACTCCATTAAATGATCCGAATCCTTCCAGGTGGGCCTTTCCCATATTTGTAATTATCCCATACTGGGGAGCGGCGATTTCGCATAATTGTTTTATCTCCCCCACATGGTTGGCACCCATCTCTATAATAATAAATTCAGTATCCGAAGGGGCAGAGAGCAATGTAAGAGGTACTCCGATATGATTATTCAGGTTCCCTGAAGTGTAATGGATCTTTTTCTTTCCTGAGAGAGTCCTGGTAATCAGTTCCTTGGATGTGGTTTTACCGTTTGAACCGGTAATTGCCAGTAGCGGAACTGCCATATTCCTCCGGTAGGCTGAGGCAAGTGCCTGCAGCTCTGACAGTGCATCCTTCACAAGCAGCGTACCTTCCGTACAGTAGTCCTTGTTATCTATCACCGCAAGTGATGCTCCCCTGGAAAGGGCCTCAGAGGCAAACTGGTTTCCGTCAAATGATTCCCCCCTGAGTGCAAAGAAAATATTTCCCTCAGACACACTTCTTGAGTCGACTGAGATGCCACATTTCCCTTCTGTAAATATCCTGTATATCTCCGGGCTCTTCATTTTAAAAAAGACCTCATTACGGTCGCCCATAATGAGGTCTTTGGGATTAATGTGAAATATATCTTTAAAATCCTGACGGACTACCTACTCTGATCATGGCACACCTGAAACCAATATCATCACGCGAGGCTTCCTGGTCAAGGAATCGGCGTGTCGAAGGATTCAGCCAGTATGCTCTGTCTTTCCATGAGCCTCCCTTATATACCCTTGCCTTGTCATCAATCAGGGAGAAATAATTACCTTCTTCCTGGACATACATTTTGCTGGTACCCTCCAGATCTTCTCCTGTCCACTCTTCTGTCTGGATGCTCGAGATCAGGTCCCCGTCCATATAGTTCCTGTAATCTCCTTTCTGATAGTTATAGCGATCGGCCACGTCAGCATCCTGAACTGTATCCATCTGCATCCTGCCCAGGTAGTCCTTCGTGAGAAGGTTCCCATTTGCATCACGGGACATGTCAGTATAGACATTTCCCCTGAAGGGGTTGAATCCATCAATATCTTCAGCACTCAGAGGACGAAACACATCCTGCACCCATTCGTTCACGTTTCCGGCCATACAGTACAGACCATAATCGTTAGGCCAGTACGATTTAACATCAACAGTTATACTGCCATTATCGTTAAGGCTTCCTGCTACTCCCATCATATCCCCTCTTCCGCGAACAAAATTAGCCATGAATTCACCACGGTTTTTCTGATCTGAATTCCTGACATTATGGCCGTCCCACGGATAAGTCCTTCTTTCAAAAATTCTCTCCTCAAATGTGTTTCCCTTGAGCGAGTATGCAGCAAATTCCCATTCGGCCTCTGTCGGGAGGCGATAGCGTGGTAAAAGGATGCCATCCTCAAGCATTACTCTCCTCTCCTGCTGGTTAGGATCCAGACTTGGGAGGTTCTGGTTAACAACTCCCTCATATTGACCTGCCAGATATGCTTCAGTATGGAAATTATTTTCATTCAGCTGGTTGGGATCATAGTTGAGGATCCCTTCATCGATAAGGACCTGCTCATTGACCCTGTCAGTCCTCCAGATACAGTAATCATTGGCCTGTAGCCAGTTAACACCTACTACCGGATAGTTATTGTATGAGGGATGACGGAAGTAGTACTGGACATAAGGTTCATTGTAAGCCAATGGGCTACGCCAGACGAGAGTATCCGGAAGAGCTCTCATTCTAACTTCGGGATAGTCAACATATACCCTTTTCAGCCACCATAGGTACATTCTGTAATCAATGTTGCGGACCTCAGACTCATCCATGTAGAATGAAGAAACGGTGACTCTTCGAATAGCATTATTCCAGTCGTACATCACATCTTCCTGGATTCGTCCCATGGTAAAAGTACCGCCTTCAATCAAAACCAAACCCGGTCCCGTTAACTGTTCAGCTCCTACAACAACCTCAAAACCACCATTGTCAGGATCATTGTATTGCCAGCCTGTAGTGGGTGATACATTCGGATTATCGCCTCGGCCGCATGATGCTAATAATACTACAGCTACTACTAAAAAAAGCGAGGATGCGATTTTATGCATAATACTTTGAATTTTGGTATTACTTCTAGTTTTCAAATATAACAAATTTTGCTAAAAATTTTATCATTTCCCAAATATAACTACAATTTGGGATAATTTATTGTATTGATAACAGTGGTTTTATCAACATTGTTTAAACGGATGTAAACTGTTATCTGGTTAGATAATGTACCAGGAATCATCCCGGATGGTCTTAATGGGGAAAACAAATAGTTGTAGCTGAACCCAAAACGATTAAGATCGAGGTGTAATCCTGTCTGAATTGCATTTATACCCCCTGTTGAGTAGCAATGAATAAGGTTATTTATTGCTAATATCTTGTATTCCAATGATATACCTCCGACATATGATAGAAAGCCATCCTGATAACTGCTATAGAAAAGAGGGTTCAGGTAAAACGGACTCTGCGCCAACCGGTATCGCGCCGAGGTATGGAGAGAATATCTTCTCCCAAGCCTCCCCTCCCGGTTACCATTACGTGACATATCAGGAGTGGCAAGGTGGTTAACCGATATCCCGGCATGATAATCCCTGAATCTAACAAGGAAACCTATCCCTGCATCAAAAACAGTTCTGGAACCCTGATCCAGGATCTCAGAAGAGGCAAGTACAGGACCAAGCAGCGGATCAATCTGGTCAGGGAAGATTATTTCGTTCCTGTTGATGCTTCTGTGAATAACCGAGGCCATGAAGCCTGCATTGATATATAGTTCTCTTGTGGCCCTTAAATGGTATGAATATGTTACTCCTGATCTGAGATCATTAAGAATTTTCCCAAGGCGATTCTCGGTCAGGTAGGCTCCAAACCCCCCATGCACCTGCTCAAAATAGGAATCATATGACACAAATACCGAACCTATCTGATAATTGTTTCCGGAGTAAAAATCCCTGTACGAGAGGATCATTAATCCATCCGGATGTGACCCTGTCATGGCAGGATTTGATAAAACAGGGGCATTATATGGCGTTCCTGATTCAATGTCCTGCGAGTATCCACTGCGGAAGATCAGAATAGTGAAAACCAGAAGAACCAATTTATATCCCGGCTGTTTCATAATTGGCAAAGATAGTAACCACACCGCTGACGATAATCATGTTTACGTGATTCTCTGCAATATGAACTTATCAATTTCGTTAATTATTGTGATCAAACGAGAAATTACATTTATAAACTATATTTGCCGGAAGATTGAAGCCCATGCGATTGAAACAAAATATTCATATTGCATTTCTTATCTTCATGATTGCATTCACTGGAATCACAGTAAAAGGTCAGGGTTATGCGGCCAATTCCGTTTTGAAGGATGGTACCTGGTACAGGATAAAGGTTAATGAGGAGGTTATTGTCAGGATCAATTACTCTGACCTGGAGAAGCTAGGCCTTACCTCAGGATTACCGATGGTTTACGGTAATAATCACGGGCTGTTATCCTACTATAATAATGACCCAAGCCCTGATGACCTCGAACCTGTAAATATACATATTGAATTGGGCCAGGATGGAATCTTCAATACCGGTGATTACCTGTTGTTTTATGCTGAAAGCACACACAGATGGGAGTACAAAGGAAATTCAGATTATGATTTCAAAAGGCACTTTTATTCAGACACAGCTTTTTATTTCATTACATCCGGTACAATCCCTGCTATCATTGAAACGGATAATACCCCTTTAACATACAATCAGGTAACTCAATATTGCGACCATCTCTTCATACATGAGATCGAAACAAGCAATATTCTTAAATCGGGCCGGGAATGGTATCAACCGGTAGTTTCAACCCTGCCGCTAAGTATTAATCCCGGATTTAATGATTTCACTCTTGAAGAGGGTGAGGAGGTTAAGATTACCGCGAAGGTACTTGCAAGGTCGTCGTTGCTTACACTCTTCCGTCTGAATAACGGTGGATCAACAATTTCATCAATCCAGGTGCCTGAAGTGAACGTATTTAATACTGCCGGGACATATGCCAGGATAGTTGAGAATTCAGTCACGGTCAGTAATAGTGTTATTGCACCGGGGCTGTCGCTGGAATATCATAATAATGGTGATAGCAATGCCAGGGGATGGCTCGATTTCCTGAAGATCAGAATGAGAGTAAAACTGGCATATAAGGATGAGCCCCTTGTAATCAGAGACCACAAGACAGCCAATACCGGAAATATTACCCGTTTCGATATTGATTCTGATTATAATAACCTGATCATCTGGGATGTTACTGATCATCAAAATCCTGTAAATATCCCTGTTTCATACAATGCAGGTGTTATCTCCTTTGTAGCGGTTACTGATTCACTTAATAAATATGTTGCATTCAGGCTACAGGATGCAATATCTCCAATCTCTGTTGATGGACCTGTTGACAACCAGAATCTGCACCAGGGAGGAGAATATGATATGATAATTGTAACTCATCCCTTTTACAGGAGCTATGCAGAACGGCTTGCTGACTTTCATCTGGAAAATGATGGCCTGGTATCAATCGTAGTAACTCCCGGGCAGATATATAATGAATTCTCAGGTGGAATACCGGATATATCGGCAATCAGGAATTATGTACGAATGGTTTACACCCGGAACAAGGAAGGTACGCGGCCCCTGAAATACCTGTTACTTTTTGGCGATGGTTCTTATGAGAACAGGACTCCCCCGCCTTCCAACCCGAACTATATTCCTACATACCAAACCCTTAATTCCAATATTAATGTTCTCTCATTTATTTCAGATGATTATTACGGACTGCTCGATCCGGGAGAAGGAGAATCGACGGGGTTTATTGATATTGGTATAGGAAGGCTGCCCGTTTACGATACTACGCAGGCTATGATCCTCTTGAAGAAAATTGAGGAATATGCAGATCCGTCAACCATGGGATCATGGCGAAATACAATTTGCATGGTTGCTGACGATGAGGATGATAATGCGCATATTAATGATGCCGAAAGCCTCTCGAATCTGATAAACTCTGTTGCCCCTGCTTTCAATATTGAAAAGGTTTATTTAGATTCCTACAGGCAGGAGACTTCGATCAGTGGAGACTCATACCCCGCTGCTACGGCAGCTATTGATAACAAAATTGAAGCAGGATGCCTGATATTCAATTATCTGGGGCATGGTAATGAGCTGGGTCTAGCGCACGAGCGGGTCGTTAAAACCGAAAATATAAACTCCTGGCGCAATGGCGGCAGGCTACCGGTCTTTATTACGGCAACCTGTGAGTTCAGCAGGTTTGATGATGTTGATATTGATCCCGGATCGGGGGATATTACACCTAAACCATCGGCTGGTGAAATGGTGTTGCTCAACCCGGATGGTGGAGGTATTGCACTGCTAACTACCACGCGTATTGTCTATTCTGCTCCGAATTACATACTTAACAACAGGATTTACCAGTATGCATTTGAAAAGGATGAGAATAATGAAGGGCTTACCCTTGGTCAGATAGTGAAACTTGCCAAGAATAATGCCGGTTCAGGTGATAATAAACGTAACTTTACACTACTTGGAGACCCTGCCCTCAAGCTTGCATATCCGTGGCACGGAACAGTTATTACCGACTCTGTTAACGGTGAACATCTTTCGGTTTTCATTGACACGATAAAAGCACTTTCCAAAATCACCATTTCAGGTCACATTGAAGATAATACCGGGGTGATGGTTGATGATTTCAACGGGATTGTTTATCCGGCCCTCTTCGATAAGGCTTACAATGTTACCACACTTGCCAATGACGGGGGTCAGCCATACGAGTATTCACTACAGGACAGGGTATTATTCAAGGGCAAGGTTGAGGTGAAGGATGGCAGGTTCAGTTTTACCCTTATTGTTCCAAGGGATATTGATTTTACCTACGGTCAGGGCAAGGTAAGCTATTTTGCAGTGGCCGATTCGAAGGATTATTCAGGATACAATACTGACCTCATGATCGGAGGATTCAGTAATGTAATAAGTTCCGATACGTCAGGGCCTGAAATCAGGTTATTCCTTAACGACACTCTTTTCAGGGCAGGTGGCATTACTGATAATTGGCCTGTCCTGTTGGCACTCATCAGCGATGATAGGGGAATCAACACAACCGGTACGGGTCTTGGTCATGATATTGTATGCTATACAGATGATGACCGGACCAATTCGGTCGTATTAAACAATTATTATGAAAACGATCTTGGAACATATGTTTCAGGAAGCCTGAGGTACCCACTCGGATATTTTGACAGGAGCAGACATTCTGTTACCCTGAAAGCGTGGGATAACTTCAATAACTCATCAACGGAAACACTTGTATTCTATGTGGAGTCAGAAGGGTCGTTTATCCTCAATAGATTAATTAATTGGCCAAATCCTGCTCCCGGAGAAACAAGGATAAGCCTTGAGCACAACAGGCCGGACACAGAAATGACCATTGAAATCAGTATTTATACATCCGGTGGAGCGGTTGTAAAAAGAATTATTGACAGGCAGGTTACAACAGGATATAAGCTCAATCCTATAGTTTGGGATGGGCATAACGAAAGCGGTTCAAGGGTTGGAAGAGGGGTATATATCTACTCTGTTACTATCACAACCGGCGAAAGTGAAGTTGGCAGAATATCGGGCAGAATGGTAATTTTATAATAGATACACAATAAAGCAGCGCTAAAATTGTTTTATATTTGCGATTGAAAGTTGAAAAACTGATGATAAGCAGGATAGCCATATTATTCATGATTGTGGGTCTGCTGGCAAGCAGTCCCGGGATTTTTTCACAGGAAGAAGGTGAACTTAATGCCATTCATACGGTTGTTCCTTTTCTTACAATTGCCCCTGATTCCAGATCCGGAGGAATGGGCGATGTAGGGGTTGCAACCACTCCTGATGTTTATAGCATGCATTGGAATCCTGCGAAGTTTGCATTCATTGATGGTGAAGGAGGTCTCGGAATCTCTTACTCACCCTGGTTAAGAAACCTCGTTCCTGATATAAATATTGCCTATCTGGCAGGCTATTTCAGGATAGATGAAAAACAGGTGATCAGCACCAGTCTTCTATATTCCAATTTTGGAGAAATACAATTCACTGATAATTATGGCAATGAACAGCTTGTTTTCAGGGCCAATGAGTTCAGCCTGGATGCGGCCTATTCAAGAAAGCTGACCGAGACTTTTGCGGGAGGCATTGCATTCAGGTTTATATATTCGAATCTGACCGGCGGCTATTATGATGGAATTACTGAAACCAAACCGGGGATATCTTTCGCCGCTGATATGTCATTCTATTATTTTAATGAAATATCGCTTGGAGACAAGGACGGGGAGATATCCTTTGGTACAAATATTTCAAATATCGGTTCAAAGATGAGTTATACCGATGCCCGTGATCCTGATTTTATTCCGATGAATATGCGCCTTGGTACATCGGGTACCGTTTTTCTTGACAAGTATAACAAGATCAATGTTTCAATCGATCTAAATAAGTTACTGGTACCCACACCTCCGATTTATGATGCTGGCGGTAATATTATTGCAGGGAAGGATCCAAACGTTGCTGTTCCGGTTGCAATATTCCAGAGTTTTGGTGATGCGCCAGGAGGGTTTAAGGAAGAGATTCGCGAGATAACCTGCTCACTCGGAACCGAGTATGTTTACAATGAGCAGTTCGCTATAAGGGGAGGTTACTTCCATGAACATGCCAGCAAGGGTAACCGTAAATATTTTACTGCCGGTGCCGGACTAAAGATGAGTGTATTCTCACTGGATTTCTCCTACCTGATGCCGCTGGTTCAAAACCACCCCCTGGCACGCACACTTCGCTTCTCGCTCTCATTTGAGTTTGATGCCTTCAGAACTGTGAAACGATCGAGCTGATGAATTTCCGGATTGGACAGGGAATAGACTTTCACCGGCTGGAAGAGGATCTTGATCTCTGGGTCGGTGGTTTACTTATTCCTTCCGGCAGGGGATCTGTTTCCCATTCGGATGGTGATGTTCTGATCCATGCTATATGTGATGCTTTGCTTGGTGCAGCTGGTCTGAGGGATATTGGCTATCATTTCCCTGACACAGATGAGAAATACCTTAACATCGACAGTAAGGTGCTCCTCAGGAAAACCCTTGCATTAATCTCTGAAGCAGGCTTTGAAATAGTTAATATTGACACAACTGTTTGCCTCGAAAATCCAAAGCTTTCTGCGTATATAGATAGGATTAAAGGGACTCTGGCAGAGATCACCGGATTAATCCCTGACAGAATTGGGGTAAAAGCCACCACCACTGAGAAGATGGGGTTTACAGGCCGGGAAGAGGGCATAATTGCCGTTGCCTCAGTATTATTATCAGAATCATAAAAATCTTTTTTATCCCGTGGTGTAACGCATAACTGCTGAGGGAATGTGCTTTATACCCGTTCCAAAAATTAAGCAGGTCTCCGCTGATTCCATGAAATTTTAATCATTACCGGGAATAACCTTTGCTCATAATGCTATTTTTGTAAAAATATTCTTATGGAAAAGAAAACTCTTGTTTTAGGTGCCAGCGATAATCCAAGCCGATTTGCATACAAGGCAATAAGGAGTCTGCAAAGAAGAGATATTCCGATAGTTGCCATAGGGAGAAAGGATATTGACCTTAACGGAATAAAAATTCGTAAGGGCAAGCCCGCTGACGTGAAAGGGATACATACAGTTTCACTCTATATGAATTCTTCCCTCCAGAGAGAATATTATGATTATATTCTCTCTTTGAATCCCAGTAGGATTATTTTCAACCCGGGAACCAGGAATCCTGAGCTTGCTGAAATTGCTATTGGTCGAGGCATTGAGGCAGTTGATGATTGTATGCTTGTAATGCTCAATACCGGAAGATTCTAAGATTGGATTTAATGCTGCAGAGTGACTGAGGTCAGTGCACCGTATGAGGCATTACTATTCAAAGAGCCTGTCAATCAGCTGGTCGTCTGCAATATAAGGCAATGTGATTTTCAGTTCCACAGTCCTTTCCATCTCTCTTCTGGCGGTAAAGATTGCTTCATTGTTCCTGGCCCAGCTTCTGCGCGCAATACCATTATTAACATCCCAGTGAAGCATCATTTCCAATCTTCTTTCAGCCTCTTTCGACCCATCAAGCAGCATACCAAATCCTCCGTTTATCACCTCGCCCCATCCAACTCCGCCACCATTGTGTATCGACACCCAGGTTGCCCCTCTGAAGGAGTCTCCAATTACATTCTGTATAGCCATATCGGCTGTAAAGCTTGATCCATCATAAATATTCGATGTCTCTCTGAATGGCGAATCTGTTCCTGATACATCATGATGATCGCGGCCAATTACCACCGGCGCCGTGATATGTCCGGAGGCAGTGGCATCATTGAATGCCCTGGCGATCTTTATCCTTCCTTCAGCGTCAGCATAAAGGATACGGGCCTGTGATCCTACCACCAGTCTGTTCTTCCCTGCTTCCCTGATCCAATGAATATTATCAGCCATCTGCTGCCTTATCTGAGGCGGAGCTGTTTTCATTATATCCTCAAGAACCGATGCAGCTATCTTATCTGTTCTGACAAGATCTTCAGGGTCATTTGAACAGCAAATCCACCTGAAAGGCCCGAACCCGTAGTCAAAGCACATAGGCCCCATAATATCCTGGACGTATGACGGATATTTGAATTCGCCCTTTTCGTTCAGAATATCGGCACCTGCCCTTGACGACTCCAGGAGAAAAGCATTCCCATAATCAAAGAAGTAGGTTCCCATACGGGTGTGCCTGTTAATGGCATTAACCTGCCTTCGAAGCGACTCCCTGACATGTTCCCTGAATATGTCAGGTTCCTCTGCCATCATCCTGTTTGACTCCCCGAATGAGAGATCAACCGGATAATAACCCCCGGACCAGGGATTATGGAGAGAGGTCTGATCGGATCCGATATCAACACGAATTCCTTCATTGGCAAATTTCTCCCAAACTTCAACTATATTGCCCTGATAGGCTATTGATGTCACTTTTTTATCCTTAACTGCTTCCCTTACCCTTTTCACCAATTGATCAGGATCAACCAGCACCTCATCGACCCATCCCTGGCTGTGTCTTGTTTCTATTGCTTTCGGGTTTACTTCAGCAATAACCGATACCAACCCGGCAATATTTCCGGCTTTTGACTGTGCCCCCGACATCCCTCCTAGTCCGGAAGAAACAAAAAGCTTACCTTTTGTATCGGCAGACCCCTTGGAAATCAACCTCATAGCATTGAGAATAGTGATAGTTGTGCCATGAACAATACCCTGAGGGCCGATATACATATATGATCCGGCTGTCATCTGACCATACTGGCTTACGCCCAGTGCATTAAATTTTTCCCAATGATCCTGTGATGAGTAATTCGGGATAACCATCCCGTTGGTTACAACCACCCGAGGCGCGTCATTGTGCGATGGGAATAGCCCAAGAGGATGACCTGAGTATACTACAAGTGTCTGCTCATCAGTCATCTCTGCCAGATATTTCATGGTTAACCTGAACTGGGCCCAATTCTGGAATACTGCACCATTACCCCCATAGGTTATAAGTTCATGTGGATGTTGTGCCACTGCTTTATCAAGATTGTTGCATATCATCAGCATAATGGCAGCTGCCTGCCTCGACCGGTAAGGAAATTCATCAATATGCCTTGCTTTGATATCAATGCAGGGCATAAACCGGTACATATAAATCCGCCCATACTTTTCCAGCTCCTGTGCAAATTCTTTAGCCAGCTCCTGGTGGAATCGCTCAGGGAAGTAGCGGAGTGCATTTTTCACTGCAAGCCGTTTCTCCTCAATCGTTAATATATCTTTACGTCTCGGCGCATGATTTATTTTATCATCCCTGGGGTTAGATGAAGGCAACTCTTCGGGAATTCCTTCAAGTATTACTCTTTTAAACTCACTGACAATCATTTCCTTACATTTTATCACATGTACAGGATACAAAGATAAATATTTTTTCTCTTACCCTGGTTTAGGATTGTCTTCAGCAGATAATTAAATAATTACAGTATTAATTTATAGTATTATTTCACGTGAATATGGCTGCTGAAGTCCCGGCATGACAGCAGCCAGTTTTAATAATAAAGGCTTCTGCTATTGAAGCTCCCCGCCGCAAGCAGCGGGGAACAGGGTTTACAAGCTCGGCGACTTCGTCGGATGTAGCCCCGATGAACCGGGGCGAAGTTCGAAGCCAATGTACTCGCCGGGGTTCAGATCGGTAATTTCAGAAATAAAAAAAAGAGTGCTCAGTAACTTTAAGCACTCTTTCATATTGTACTTAACATACACTTATATCTTATTCTCTTCCAGTAGATCCTCATCAACAAGTATTCTTCCACAGTATTCACAAACTATGATTTTTTTTCTGGATTTAATATCCAGCTGACGCTGTGGTGGTATCTGGTTAAAGCAACCACCGCATGCATCTCTCGAAATTGATACAACTGCAAGTCCATTTCTTGCATTTTGTCTGATTCTGTGGTATGCCGTCGTGAGTCTGGGTTCAATTACTGCCTGAATACTTTTCGAATCCTTATCCAGGGCCTCTTCTTCCTTCCTTGTGTCTGCAATAATTGAGTCGAGTTCTGCTTTTTTTGTAGCAAGGTCAGCCTTGACCTCCTCCAGTGCGGCTTTGGATTCCTCTACGTGAACAACCTTCTCCTCTTTCTGGAGTGTGAATTCATTTATTTTCTTGGTGCAAAGTTCAATTTCCAGGGTCTGGTATTCTATCTCTTTTGACAATGAGTCATATTCCCTGTTATTCCTTACATTTTTCTGCTGATCTTCATATTTCTTAATAAGAGACTGTGCTTCAGAAATCTCATTATTCTTACCAGTAACAGCCTGGTTGAGTTCCTTCACTTCGTCTTCCAGTTTAGCTACCCTTGTCTCAAGCCCGGCCACATCATCCTCAAGATCCTGTACCTCCAGAGGAAGTTCTCCGCGTAATGTTTTAATTTTGTCAATCTCCGAATCCACCAGCTGAAGCTTATAGAGAGCCTGCAGCTTCTCTTCAACTGTCATCTCCTTCTCAGTCGTTTTTACTTTTTCCATGCTCGCAAATAGTTTATCGGATTTGTATTTATTTTTGAAAACAGGACTGCAAATTTAGAAAATTTTTTTGTAATTATTTCATCAAATATTTCAAGGGAACACTTTTCACTTTCATGATGTCCAATATCAGCCAGGATCATTTTTCCCTCTGACTCAAAAAAAGAATGGTATTTCAGGTCACCGGTAATAAAGATATCGGCCCCTGTACTGATTGCATTACCGATTAATGATGACCCTGATCCGCCGCAGAGTGCAACCCTTTTAACAGGTATTCCTCTCAGACCAGTATACTTAATCTGTTGTGCTCCGAATATATTAGCTACATTCTCCAGAAATTCAATCTCGTCCACCTCATTATGCAGGTCGCCAACACATCCAAGTCCGGAGCCTGGAATACTGTTCCCGAGCCTGTAGATATCATACGCCACTTCTTCATATGGATGGGCATCAATCATAGCCTTGAGCACCGGTTGTAGCAGATTGTCGGGTACTATCGTCTCAATCCTAACCTCCTTTTCAGTATGTTCTAGTCCGGGAGTGCCCGAATAGGGATCCGACCCTTCCCCTGCCCTGAAAGTTCCCTCACCGGAAAGATTAAAGCTGCATCTGTCATAGTTACCGATATGCCCCGCTCCTGCCTCAAATATTGCATCCCTTACCTCCGCCACATGGTCAAGAGGAACAAAAACTGCAAGCTTATTCAGTTTACCCCATACCGGACTAAGGGATTCAACATTGTTGAGCCCTAACTTCGAGGCCATCCTGGAACTGACGCCCCCGGGCATAAGATCCAGATTTGTATGGGCTGAGTAGATTGCAATATCATTTTTTATTGCTTTGATTACTGCCCTTTCAATATAGGTTTTACCGGAAATACTTTTCAATCCCGAAAAAATAAGGGGGTGGTGGCTGATGATTATTCCGGCACCCCTTTCAATTGCCTCATTAACTACCTCTTCTGTAACGTCAGGTGACAATAATGCACTGGTTACCTCATTGTCAGGATCTCCGACCTTGAGCCCGGAGTTATCATACGCCTCCTGATAGAAAAGTGGGATTGACCGTGCGAGCAGATCAGTTATTTCCCTGATTTTCATATAATTCAATTTACATGTTATCGCGTATCTCGATCAACACCCCTCGGATATTTTCAAGCGATCTTATTATCACAAGATTTTTTTTGGCTCCTTCAGGATTTTCTCCCATCTTCTTTCTTACACCTGCAATGGTCATCCCCTTCTCCTTCAGCAGGTGATGTATAATCTTAAGATTCTCAACATCCACAGGAGTAAACATCCTGTTACCCTTTTTATTTTTACGGGGTTTGATAATGTCAAACTGGTTCTCCCAGTACCTGACAGCCGATGTTTGTTCACCCAGCATAGCAGCAACTTCTCCTATGGAGTAAAAAAGTTTTCCTTTTTGGATCGGATCATTTTCCATAACAGTTAATCATATGTTATCATTCCATCATCTGAAATACTGACAGGCATACCGGGGAAGTCTTCAGCCATCATTTCCCTGAGCCTGAAAATTACCCTCTTCCTGCTGTCATATTTCACATGTCCATTATTATCCTGGTATATCGGTACAACCGTTCCATCAATGAATTTTCCGGACCTGTCGGTACGAACACGTACAATCGGTGCATAGCCATTAGGCCCGTTGATATTAAACCGGCGGTAAGTGCAAAAATTCCCAAGACTGTAAGCAATAAACCGTTCTCTGTATATTTCCAGGGCCCTGGTAACATGTGGCCCATGCCCGAAAATGATATCTGCCCCATGGTCTATCATCCTATGGGCAAATTCGTACACATTTCCCCTGTTCTCACCGTAGAACTCCTCAATCTCCCTTGTTACATGCTGGTAATCTGCTCCTTCGGCGCCACCGTGCATAGACACAATGACTATATCACATGAATCGTTCAGCATCGATACCAGCCGGCCAGCTTTATCAATATCCGTAATGTTACTCATACCCTTGTTTGGGGAGAATGCACAGAATCCATACACTATTGAATCCTCAACAAAAATTGAGTATGGATAATCTTCTGGTCCTGCATATTCAATCCCCAGTGAATCGAGTAGCTCTATTGTCCTGTTGCGGCCTTCGATTCCGAAATCACCTATATGGTTATTTGCCAGGCTTAATAGATTAAAACCTGCACTACCTAATACAGCCGCATAGTGCTCCGGGATCCTGAAAGCATAGCATGTTGAAGTGTCCCTGCATTTCTTTGCCGGTTCCCCTTCATTGATAAATGGTCCTTCAAGGTTTGCGAACAGAATATCAGAATTATCCAAAAAATCAATTACGGATGCGAGCAGGGGTGCGGGATCGTTGCCTGGTGGAAGATAGATATCTGATGGGAAAGATGTTCCGGGCATAATGTCCCCGACACCGGTGATAATAACTGATTTGTCAGCAGGCGTGCCGTCGCCATACTCCTGTCCTGATAACAGGCAAACGTTTATCAACCCAAATAATAATATCAGGGCTGATCCGCTTCTTCCAGGTGTAACCATTAAGATCTGAATGAGTGAATGAATTAATCAATCAAAGGACTGACCACTTTTCATAGCCAGTTCGATCATCTTTTCGTATTCTTCAGGAGAAAGGTCATTAAAGTAATAATTGGCCGGGTCAACATTTTTGCCATTCAGTTTTATCTCATAGTGCAAATGAGGTGCTGTCGACAGTCCCGTATTACCAACGTATCCTATTATGTCGCCTCTTTTCACTGTTTGCCCCCGACTCACGTTGAACCGGTTAAGATGGGCATAAATTGTTGTATACCCATATCCATGGTCAATAATAATATGGTTCCCGAGGCCCCGTTTTGAAGATCTGACATCGGAAACAACTCCATCGCCGGTGGCATAGATATCGATCCCTGTTGGAGCTGTAAAATCCATCCCGTAATGAAATTTCCTTATCTTGTAGATGGGATGAATCCTGTAACCCCAGCCTGAAGCTGTTCGTTTAAGGTCTTTATTACTAATAGGCTGAATGGCCGGAATGCACCGGAGCATTTCCTCCTTTTCGCTGGCAAGGGCGATGAGGACATCGAAGGATTTTGATTGAACATAGATCCTCTTCAATAGCCTGTCCAGCCTGACGGCTGTCTCGATTACGATTTCCGAATTATCATACCCTTCAAGCTCCTTATATCTGTTGACTCCACCGACCCCACCTTCCCTGAGCGAGGTTGATATTGGTTCAGCCTCAAATATGGTCCTGTACAGATTATCATCCGTTTCCTGAAGGTGATCAAGAACCTTCTCCACCTTCTCCATTTCCCTGCTAATTAATTCATACTGCAGTTCCATCTGGGCAATTTCGCGTTTCAGGGTTTTCTCCTTCGGGGAATCAACAAGGTAGGTAAACATCCCTCCATAGAGTGCAGCAATCAGAAGGGAGCCAACGAAATAGGCAAGAGAACGAAGGAACCGTTCACGGAAAGTTAACCGGATCTTATCGAAGCTTAACGAATCGGGATTATATTTGTACCTTATCTTGGCCATAAATTCAATAATCGTTGCAAATATACTACTATTTTATTAATAATCTATCTGAGAATTACACACTTATCAACATATAAACACTATAAATCAACGATTGTTTATTTCAGGGTATCAGTCAGCATTGATTCGATCATCCTGTTATATTCTTCAAGGGTCAGGTCATCACTAAAAAAGTATAAAGGATTTTGCACCGTCCCGTTATAATGAATCTCATAATGCAGGTGTGGTCCGGATGAAATACCGGTACTTCCGGATTTTCCAATAAGATCCCCTCTCCTGACCTCCTGTCCGGGTTTAGCATTGAATTCGCTTAAATGTCCATATATGGTCGTGAAGCCATAACCATGATCGATCTCTATTCTGTTCCCAAATCCATGGGGGGTCCAGGATGCCTTTTTAACTACGCCCGATCCTGTAGCAAACACTTCGGTTCCGACCAGGGCAGAAAAATCCTGGCCATAATGCCACCTTGAATCACCCAGAACAGGATGAACATCTCTGTACTTAATCCCTTCGCCCAGAGGGATATTGACCCTCACAGGCTGAATATAAGGAATATGTTCCAGCTTGTTCTTCCAATCCTCTGCTTCAGGAATTATTTCCTCAAATGATCTTGATTGTACGTATGTCTTACGAATGATTTCATTAATATGCCTTGTGGTTAAAACGAGGATGTCAGAATTCATGTATCCCTCCAGCTCATCGTACTTGCGCGTACCGCCGTATCCTGACTGTCTGAATGATTCAGATAGAGTTGCCATATCCAACACGGGTCTGTACATATTATCTTCCGAAGCGGCAATATCAGCAAGATCGGTATCAATTTTGTTGAATTCCTTTTCAAGCAATGAATATCTGAATTTCAACTCCTCAACCTGTGCATCAAGCTTTTTTTCCTTGGGAGAACCTAAAAAATATTTAAAACAAAATCCATAAAGTACCGACAGCAGCATAGAAACAAGAAAAGCCAGGAAAAATCTTTTGGTTTTTTCACTGAAGCTTAGCCTGACCCGCCTGTAAAGCAAATTTTCACTATCTAAAAAATATCTCTTTTTTAGCATCCGGGCCTCAATCTCCGTTGGTTTTTTTAATCTCTTTGCAGCAAATCTAATAAAATAAACTAATTTTACAAACCCATTTAAAAAGTAACAATCGTCTCAGAATTAAAATGATGAATTCCCGTGAAATAAGGCAGACCTTCTTTGAATTCTTCAGTAAAAAGCAGCATAAAATAGTTGGATCAGCTCCTATGGTCATCAAGGGAGACCCTTCACTAATGTTCACAAATGCCGGGATGAACCAGTTTAAGGACATCTTCCTTGGTAACACCGCAGCTGATCACAACCGTATTGCAAACAGTCAGAAATGTCTTCGCGTATCCGGGAAGCATAATGACCTTGAGGAGGTTGGCCATGATACATTTCACCATACCATGTTCGAGATGCTGGGGAACTGGTCGTTCGGAGATTATTTCAAGAAGGAAGCCATTGAGTGGTCCTGGGAATTTCTGACATCTGAACTGGGGATTTCTCCTGACAGGATCTATGTCACTGTTTTTGAGGGAGCCAAAGCTGAAAACCTGGAAAGGGACAGTGAAGCTGCGGAATGCTGGGAAAGATGCATTCCGGATCCGCAAAGCAGGATACTTGAAGGTTCTAAAAAGAATAATTTCTGGGAAATGGGTGATACAGGACCCTGCGGTCCATGCTCCGAAATTCATATTGACCTAAGGGACGACAGTGAAAGATCCGGTATAGCCGGGCATGAACTTGTAAATAAGGATCATCCGCAGGTAATTGAGATATGGAACCTTGTTTTTATTCAATTCAACCGGAAATCAGATGGAACTCTTGAGCCCTTACCACAGAAGCATGTTGATACAGGAATGGGATTTGAGAGGCTGTGTATGGTGATACAGAAGAAGAGATCCAATTATGACACAGATATTTTTCAGCCGTTAATTAAAGAGATAGCTGCTATTACGGATAAGGAATACGGTAAGAAGGAAACCTGGGATATTTCCATGAGGGTAGTAGCTGATCATGTCAGGGCAGTTTCATTCTCCATTGCAGACGGACAGTTGCCATCAAACAATAAAGCAGGTTATGTTATCAGGAGAATCTTAAGACGTGCAATCAGGTATGGATATACATTTCTTGAGATGAACGAACCATTCATTTACAGGCTTGTTCCCGTCCTCACACTAACTTTGGGGGATACATTTGATGAGCTGACGACACAGCAGGAGCAGATATCAAAAGTGATCTTTCAGGAGGAAACTGCTTTCCTTAACACGCTTGGAAGAGGGATTAAGCTGATCGAGAAAAGGATTTCTGAAATGGAGAAGGATCAGGCAAACATCTTCCCCGGTAAGGATGCTTTCATCCTTTACGACACATATGGATTTCCGCTCGACCTTACCCAGCTGATTCTGAAAGAAAACAATATTGAGATGGACTTCCCGGGATTTGACAGAGCAATGCAGGAACAACGCAGCAGATCCAGGAAAGATGCTGAGAAAGAAACTGATGACTGGGTGATATTAAGCGAGTCAAATAAAACTGTATTTACCGGATATGAAAAAACCGAAGATAAGGTTAAGATTATCAGGTACAGAAAGGTAAAATCAAAGGGGAAAGAGCTTTATCACCTCGTTTTTAATGTAACACCGTTTTATTCCGAGGCGGGAGGCCAGATTGGTGATTCGGGTTACCTTACTGACGGTAAACAAAGGATCCGGATCATTGATACAATCCGGGAGAACAATCTTATCATTCATATAACTGACAGAATTCCCGACCCTGTAGAATCAGAATTTAAGGCAACAGTGGACTCCGAACGACGCAGGCTTATAACATATAATCATAGCGCCACACATCTTCTTCATAATGCTCTCCAATCTGTTCTTGGGAACCATGTAGAGCAAAAAGGGTCACTTGTAACGCCTGAAAAGCTGAGATTTGACTTTAGTCATTTTCAGAAGATCAGCCTTGCCGAGTTGCGTGAGATTGAAAATATTGTAAATGGGATGATCCGCAGGAATATCTACCGTAAAGTGGAAGATAATTTATCGATGAAGGAGGCGCTTGATATGGGAGCAGTTGCTCTGTTCGGGGAAAAATATGGCGATAGGGTCAGGGTGGTCAGTTTCGGCGATTCAATCGAGCTATGCGGGGGGACTCATGCAGAAAGCAGTTCGGGCATAGGTCTTTTCAAGATCACCTCTGAGGGGGCTATTGCAGCTGGAATTAGGAGAATTGAAGCTATTACCTCTTCAGCTGCCTTCAATTTCGTTGATGAGAAGCTTGAAATAATAGATAAACTCAGTGATATCCTGAAAGGTGCTCCTGATATTCCTGAGGCAGTTACAAAGCTATTTGAGGAAAATAACAAGCTTACCAGAAAGATTGAACGTCTTGAATCTGAGATCTCTGCAAAAATAAAGAATGAACTCCTTGCGAGGAGCGAAATAATCAACAATATCAGGTTTGTATCAGGTCAGGTAAAAGTTGAAACACCGGATATTCTCAAAAGCATTGCCAGCCAGGTAAGATCAACAGGCGAAACAATTCTCCTTGTTGCAGGAGCTGAGATCAATGGCAGGGCCCACTTGGTTATAATGATCAGCGACGACCTGATAAAAAACTACAGGCTTGATGCAGGCAAAATGATTCGGGATCTTGCCCTGGAAATAGACGGAGCCGGAGGAGGTCAGCCATTTCTTGCAACAGCAGGCGGTAAAAATCCTGAGGGTATCCGGAAAGCTCTGCAAAAGGTAAAGAATCTTATAGGTTCGCTTAAAGAATCTTAAAAACAGATCCATTAATTCGCTCAGGATTTTTTGTTACATTTGAAACCATAAACAGTTGCCACTTCAGATGAGTTTATGGCGATTATTAATATTATTGGTCCTGTCTGCTGCTTTTATGATATCCTGCTCATCAGAAGGATGTGATATTCAAACTGATGCAAACCTTAAAATAACACTTTTTGAAAGTGATGCTGAGCTGCAGCAACTTACTGACAGCGTAACAGTTTTTGGATCAGGTATGCCAGATTCCCTGATTTATGATATGGCAACAACTGATGATCTGCTGGTACAACTCGACGCATCTCTGAACTCATGCAGTTTTGTTATAATCAATGGAACCATTGCCGATACTTTGAAAATTGATTATGACAGCCAGTACCATTTCATATCCAAACCATGCGGATATGCCTATTATTACAGCATTAAAAGTGTTAGCTTTACCCGGAATAGAATCGATAATGTACTGATTATTGACCGAGAAATTAATTTTAATGATAAGGAGAACCTGCGTACTTTTTATTAGCCTTGCCATGCTACTGACCCGTTCGTCAGCTGCTGATGCTGATAGCTCAAAGGTATCACAGGCACTAATCATTGGGTTTGAGCTATCAGGACCGGTCATATTCAGTCTTGATGAGAATATTCTGAATCTTGAGGGATATTTAGCATATCGTCTTACTGATAAATACTATGCTGTATTTGAGCCTGGATACAGCAGTTACAAATACAGTCAGTATAACTATGAGTACAATTCTGAAGGCTTCTTTCTAAGGGTTGGCCTCGACATAAATCTTATTAAACCTAAAAATGGGCCTGTAAAGCATTTTGCAGGATTTGGATTAAGGTATGGTATATCGTTATCAAGTCAGGAGACGCCCTGGTTCGCATACGAGAACTACTGGGGCAGAAATGAATCTATTCTGGAGCCGGAATCCTTCCATGCACATTTTCTTGAAGCAGGAGGTGGTGTAAAAGCAGAAGTATTCAATAATATATACATGGGCTGGTCGGTAAAGCTAAGACTGATGTTTTACTCCTCTGCCGGACAGCACAACAAACCTGCCTATATACCCGGAGTTGGCACTACCGGTACCACTGTGCGACCCGCCCTTTCCTATTACCTGGCCTGGCAGCTGCCATTCAAATTTAAAGGCACCAGAAAGTAGCTTCACCTGCCCTGTGAATTCTTCCGAATTATGAACATCCCTGCAAAGGTAATAAGACCATTCAGGATCAGCAGCTCAAAACCAAATTTATAACCTCCAAGCAGTGCCTCTGAATATTTGTTAACCAGTATACAAATAACCGGGGATAAGATAGCTACCAGAGGCATTAGCCTGTCGTTAACCTGCCACCTGGTAAACAGTCCGAAAGCATACATCCCCAGCAAAGGACCATATGTATATCCAGCTACTGTAAAAAGTGCACTTATTACACTCTGGTCATTTACAGATCTGAAAAGCATGATTGTCCCGGCAAGAAGGATTGTGAATAAAAGATGCACCCGGCTCCTGGTATTCCTTAATTTTGATTCCTCCTCACCTGATCGTTCAAGAATATCTACGGTGAATGAAGTTGTAAGGGAAGTCAGTGCCGAATCAGCACTTGAGTAAGCTGCAGCAATCAATCCCAAAATAAACAGAATAGTTACAAGATTCCCTAAGCCACCACTGGTTGCAATGATTGGGAATAAATTATCTGTCTGATCGGGAATAGCTATTCCGGCAAATCCGGCATATATTACCAGGAGAACCCCCAGTACAAGAAAAATCAGATTCACAGGTACAAAAGCAAAGCTGTATAAGTACACATTTTTTCTCGCGTCAGACACATTACGACAGCTCAGGTTCTTCTGCATCATATCCTGGTCAAGCCCTGTCATTACAATCGTAATAAACATACCTCCAAAGAACTGCTTCAGAAAATGTCGCTGGTCATTCAGGTCGTCAAAAAAGAAGATTCTTGAGAGACCATTCTCCCTGACAGTTGCAACAAGGGATCTGAAATCGAGATCAAGCGACTTTGAGATAAATACAACTGTAAGTACAACCGCCGAGAGCATAAAGAAAGTCTGCAGTGTATCTGTCCAGATAATGGTCTTGATTCCACCCCGGTATGTATAAAGCCAGATAAGGGCAAGAGTTATCAGCACCGTTAAGATAAACGGGACATTCCAGCTGTCAAAAACTGTCAACTGAAGCACACTTGCTACAAGATATAGTCTGAAGGAGGCTCCAATCGTCCTGGACAAAAGAAAAAATAAGGCTCCTGTTTTATAAGTGTGCCGCCCAAACCTTTCGGAGAGATAGGTATATATCGAAGTTAGTCTTAAGCGGTAATAAAGCGGCAGAAGTATTTCGGCAATCACCACATACCCTGCCAGGTAGCCTAAAACCATCTGCATATAGCTGAACTGGCTGTCGATGACCCAGCCTGGTACAGAGATGAAAGTTACACCTGAGAGGGATGCTCCGATCATGCCAATTGATACGACAATCCATGGCGAACGACGGTTACCTACAAAAAATCCTTCGCTGTTTGCTTTTCTCCCGGTCAACCACCCGATGAACAGCAGGAGAGTGAAGTACAATGCGATAATCAGTAGAATAAGTGCAGGACTCATAAAAAAATTTTGGTAAGGTTAATAAAATCAGGTGAGAGAAAAAATTAAAATGAGTAAATTCAGCCATTCGTTTGTTATACCTGTAATGGTATTGAAAAAATAATGATCAAATAAGTTGAATGCCAATGTTAGAGTTTTCCTCAAGGCTGCTTGAAGATGCAGTAAGTGAATTTGCTTCCCTGCCGGGAATAGGTAAAAAGACAGCTTTAAGACTGGTGATGCATCTTCTTCGTAAAGATGAATCCGAGGTTGAGAAATTTGGTGAGAGTATTATTAAATTGAAGAGAGAGATCCATTATTGTAAAATCTGTAACAATATTTCGGATTCTGAGATTTGCGATATTTGCAGTGACAACAAAAGGGATGATTCGCTAATCTGTGTTGTTGAAAATATCCGTGATGTAATAGCTATTGAAAACACCGGGCAGTACAGAGGACTTTATCATGTCCTGGGAGGCATCATCTCCCCAATGGATGGAATAGGTCCTGCCGACCTTAAAATAGACAGTCTTGAGCAAAAAGTCTCCGTAGGCAATGTTGGGGAGGTAATCCTTGCCCTTAGTACCACTATGGAAGGCGACACGACCAATTTCTATATATATAAAAGACTATATCAACATAATGTTAGAATTTCCACTCTTTCAAGGGGTGTAGCTATTGGTGACGAACTTGAATATACTGATGAAATAACACTTGGGAGATCAATTGTCAACAGGACGCCATTTGATGACCCGGTAAATATCATATAATCTTATTACATTGATACAAAAACCGGAGATGAAGTTAACTGTAATCATAGTTAACTATAATGTAAGGCATTTCCTTGAACAGTGCCTTATCTCTGTGTTTCAAGCAATAGAGGATATTGATGGAGAAATTATTGTTGTTGATAATAACTCAGCGGATGGATCATGTTCAATGATCACATCCAATTTCCCGGAAGTAAAGCTGATTTGTAACAAGTCCAACCTGGGATTTTCCAAAGCAAATAACCAGGCATTTAAGATAGCGTCAGGCGAATATATCCTTCTGCTAAATCCTGATACTGTTGTAGAAGAGGAAACATTTCATGAATGTATTAGATTCATGAATACTACCAAGGATGCAGGAGCTGCAGGAGTAAAAATGATTGATGGTAAAGGTAAATTCCTCCCGGAATCCAAAAGGGCTTTACCAACGCCTCTGACTGCATTCTACAAGATTTTCGGGCTTAACCTTCTTTTCCCCAGATCAAAATACTTCAATCGCTACTATCTGGGCCACCTATCTGAAAATGAGATTCATAAAATAGATGTGCTTACAGGAGCCTTTATGTTCATCCGGAAAGAAGCACTCGATAAAGCTGGATTATTTGATGAGGATTACTTCATGTATGGTGAAGATATTGATCTCAGTTACAGGCTTATGAAAGTCGGTTATAATAATTATTATTTACCTGAACCGTCTATTATACATTATAAAGGTGAAAGCACCAGGAGAACGGAATTTAACTTCACAAAGCATTTCTACAAATCAATGTTGATTTTTGTGAAGAAACATTTTGGCAACAAGAAGATAGCACCGCTTATTTGGATTATCAATATAGCCATATTCCTGAGGGCTGGATTATCATTTTTTAAGAAAATACTCAGATACTCTTTACTACCAGTGGCAGACTGGACCATGTTATTCCTTGTTTACAGACCTATTATAAGGTTGTGGGAGTTGATTCGATATGATGGCGTATACAACTATCCTGATACATTGAAAAATTTTATTATCCCGGGATACGTAAGTATCTGGATAATTTCCATCATACTATGGAAGGGTTACAGGCTTCCCGTAAGATTATCAAACCTTCTTAAGGGACTCCTTACCGGCATTGTTGCAACATTCATTATTTATGCTGTACTGCCTTCCGGTTTACGATTTTCAAGGGCTCTCCTGATCATGGGATCGGCAGCATCTCTTGTGGTTATCCCTCTTTCAAGATATTTGTTCTCGCTCGCAGGCTTTCTAAGGCTTCCCGGATCAGCCTCCAAACCCAAGAAAGTACTGCTTATCAGCAGTCTGGCAGAATATAACAGAATTCTTGAAATAATTGAAAAGAGTCTTGTTAAGTATCGCTGCGTTGGTCGTGTGAAAATTGATGAAGAAGATTGTCCGGCTCAGTCACTGGGAAATATTGAACAGCTAAAAGAGATCGTCCGCGTAAACGGACCAGACGAAATTATTTTCGGATCAGAGGCTCTCCACTCGTCACAAATAATTAGAACGATGAAAATGCTGTCAGGTACGAATGTTGAATTTAAGATAGCACACACAGGATCCGAATTTGTTATTGGCAGCAGTTCTAAGTTTCATCAGGGTGAGATCTATTCCATTTCTCTTACGGGAAAAAGTAAATTTTAGATTAGTTTCCTATGAAACTTTTTTCTTTTTATTTGTTTTACAATTAAAGCAACTTATCTGGCAATAAATTATTGGATGGCAAGAGTAGATATTTTACTTCCGGCAATGGGTGAGGGAGTTATAGAGGCAACCATCACCAAATGGTTGGTTGAAGAAGGAGCAAGGGTCGAAGAAGATGATCCGATTGTAGAAGTGGCAACCGATAAGGTTGATACTGAAATACCATCACCGGCATCAGGAATTCTTACAGGAATCGCTTTCAGGGAGGGTGATATTCCGAAGGTGGGCGATTTATTAGCATATATTGAGAGCAATGGGACAGAGTCTTCAAGTGAAGAATCGGTCAAACTTGTTGAAGCTGATTACCTGGAGGTAAAAGCTGCCGCTTCTGACACAACAATTGGAAGTGCTCATGACGAATTCATCGTTTCCGAAATGAAAAGCCGGACCCCTGAAGGAAAATATTTATCACCCCTGGTCAGAAAGATCGCCCAGGAAAAAAATATTTCCCATGCTGAACTTGATGGGATCAAGGGAAGCGGTATGGACGGCCGAATTACAAAGGATGACCTGCTCAGATTTGCTGGCCGGAGAGACACTCAACCCGGAATTGATACAGCCGGATCTGCCTACACTGTTGATAGGGATGAGTCACATGAAGCGAAACCAAAAGTAGAGCCTAAAATATCCCGTTTCACCGATTCAGGTGATGAAATCATTGAGATGGACCGCATCAGGAAGCTCATTGCTGAACATATGGTTAACTCCAAAAGGACCTCACCACATGTAACCGCATTTATTGATGTTGATGTCACCGACCTTGTAAACTGGAGAAACCTGGTAAAGGAGAGTTTTTTAAAGAAAGAGGGAGTTAAATTAACCCTCACGCCAATTTTCCTTGAAGCAACAGCCAGGATACTGAGGCAGTTACCTATGGTTAATGTATCTGTCGATGGAACAAACATAATCAGGAAAAAGAATATTAATATTGGTATGGCAACTGCCCTTCCCGATGGTAACCTAATAGTGCCTGTAATTAAGAAAGCCGATGAGAAGAGCCTTATTGGTCTTGCCAGGGAGGTAAGTGATCTTGCAAGCCGGGCCAGGAAAAATCAACTCAAACCCGATGAGATACAGGGAGGTACTTTTACTATCACAAATTATGGCACCGTAGGAAACCTTATGGGAACCCCGATTATTAACCAACCCCAGTCAGCAATCCTTGGAATTGGCTCAGTCAGGAAGGTACCTGCAGTTATTGAAACACCTTCGGGCGATGCGATAGGTATGAGACAAATACTCTATCTTTCGCTCAGCTATGATCACAGGGTTATTGATGGTGCACTTGGAGGAATGTTCCTGAAACAGCTTAAGGAAAACCTTGAAAGTTTCAGTCAGAATAAGTTTCTTGAAGATTTTCGATTATAGAGTCAGAAGATACCTTGTATGTCATTAAACTTATTAGCAGGGATCATATATATGGCCCTTTTTTTTAATATTAGCTTAATATTAATTAGATTTGGAAAAATGAAACCTGAAATCCATGAGTAGACCGGCTTTTTGCTTGATTTTCATTGTCTTAAATCTCTTTGTTTCGTTTTCACGTGGCCAGACTAAAAAAGAAATGAAAATAAAGTTCTTCGAAGCTGAAATGTATCTGCTATATGAAGAATACCCTGAAGCACTTCCGCTTTATCAGGAACTGAAGGAATATTATCCTGAAAATTATAACTATAAATACAGGGTCGGTATTTGCTTCCTAAATACGCCCGGAGAGAAGGAAAAGTCACTCCCCTTCCTTCAGCAGGCTGTCCTTAATATTAATCCCAAATACAAGGAAGGACGCTTCAGTGAACAGATGGCTCCCTATGATGCCTACTACTACCTTGGTGATGCATACAGGGTTACGAACCAACTTGACAAGGCATTGGAAACATATAATATATTTCTCGAGGGTCTCGATCACAAGCTCTATGACTCAACCATCGTGAGAACCCAGATTGATGCATGTTATAATGCCAAGAACCTGATGTCGGCACCTCTCTATCTGAAGCAGGTAAACCTGGGGGACATGATTAATGAACGATTCTCCGAGGTAAATCCTGTTGTCTCCGGTGACGAAAATGTTATCGTATTTACTCGTGAGCTTCAGTTACAAGATCAGATTTTCTTCTCAAGGAAGATAAATGGTGAATGGAGCCCTCCCATCGTAATTATGGACCAGTTGCTTGTCGATGAAGGGAATACCACCTCCCTTTCAAATGATGGAACAGAACTTTTCCTTTATCAGAGCGACCAGTATATTGGAAATATTTACTCCAGCAGGTATACTGACGGCAGGTGGCAGCCTGCAGTCAAGCTAAATGAAAATGTTAATACAAAATACTGGGAATCACATGCCGTTATCAGCCCAAACGGGGAAAGGCTCTATTTTACCAGCAACCGCAAAGGGGGATACGGTGGTCTTGATATATATTATTCAGAACGGGACAGCACAGGTAATTGGGGCCCGGCCATAAATATGGGCCCAACCATAAATACTCCATTTAATGAAGAAACGCCATTTCTGGATGACTCTGGCAGGATCCTTTACTTCAGTTCGAGAGGGCACTTCAATATGGGCGGCCATGATATATTCTATTCCAGTCTTCTTGAAAATGGAAAATGGTCTGTACCGATAAACATGGGGTATCCGGTAAATTCAACTGATGACGATACTTTTTTTTCACCAGTGGGTGAAGGATATGTTGCCTATATGTCAATGTTTGATTCAAATGGATTTGGGAGAAAGGACCTTTTCAGACTCGAAATATTTTCGGATGATCACCCGCGAAAATTCTTTGTTCGGGGAATGGTCACCCTGCGCGACCTGATCCGGCAATTCAACGATAGTGTTAGGATAAGTACTCTTGACAGGTCTAATCTTGACACTCTTCTGGTTATCTATTCTGATCCTTTTACAGGAGAATATGAATTCGAAATTCCCCATGGGAATTACCAGGTTATCTATGAGGCAGATGGAACTGAGAAAAGGATAGCTGACCTTGATCTTAAGCTTACACATCCGGTCGATGACGTTGTCATGCCAGACGCTGAGCTGCCCAAGTCTGATTTTATCGCTGAATTTGACCTTCCTGAGATTGATAATTCTAATTCATTTACTGCCGGTGATACCACCCAGTTTAGACTTTCACTGGAGCCGAATTCAATTCTTACAGTTGAACACTGGCATGGTGACAGCCTCATCAGCAGGCAGGTTTTTATTGTTGATGAAACTCCTTTCAATTATCCCATGCTGCCACTTATCGGTGACAACAGATATAAATTTACCCTGCAGGATAAGTTTAATAATATCACTACAAAGGAGTATTTTGTCAATGTCCCTGAGCCAATTATAACCCAGCCTGTTGTCGTACCTTTCGATCCTGCAATATTGCTTGCACAGGAAGTACCGGCTGACACGATCAGGCAGGTTGGAGTTAAACAAGTCACTGAAACAGGGGAAAGAGAGGTAAGTGAGATGGATAAGATTATTACAGAAGTGACCGATGTGGGTGATAACCAGATGCTTAAGGATGCAGTTCAGAAGACCCGTGAAAAGAATATCAAGAATGCAGGTGAATGGCTTGGCTCAATATATTCAGTTGCACTGGAAGATGGAGCAGAAAAGGAATTATTGGCCATCCTCATTGCAGCTATGTCTGCAAATAAAGAAGACAACGCCGAGGAATATTTAAAGAGATTATATGATTCTGCCGGTGAAAACCTCAGAAAAGCACTTGATGCCATTGATTTCCCTAATATAAATGCCAGGCACCCAGAAGATATTATTGATTACCTCCTTAGTAACGCTGACAAATACGGATATTCCTTAGATGAAGTATTTGTAACATTCGCGAGGATGATCAATGACAGGGAAAAGACCGCTAAGGAGATTGTTGATTACATCAAGAAGAAGGAGGGTGGAAAATTGTGGATCCTGTGGCTGATTATTGGAGCTGGTATTACTGCATTCTTTATCATTCTATACAGGAGAAAGAAGGGAAAGGAAGAAAAATAGCAGAACGATATAAGCGACAGGACTGTTATCATTAGTACAATACATGGTTTTGATATTGTAATAATTTTAATATTTTTGTTATAATCTAATCTCCGGAATAATGGCCCGATCTACTATTTTTCTGCTGTTAATTTTATTTGTTACCGGTACATTATGCTCTCAAAGTTACAGGAAGGACCAGGAGTTATTCCTCGAGGCAGAATATTTCCTTTTGTTTGAAGACTACTCAGATGCCCTGCCCTATTATCTTCAGTTATATAAGACTTACCCTGAAAATCACAATATTGCATTCAGGATCGGTTTATGCTATCTGAATATTCCCGGTCAGAAGAATCTGTCGGTTGAGTATCTGGAGAAAGCAGCCAGAAACACATCAGCAACATACAAGGAGGGATCACTCAAACAGACAACTGCTCCATATGAAGCATGGTTCTTTCTTGGCAACGCATATAGAATAAACTATCAGTTTGAACAGGCCCGGGAGGCATTTACTACCTACAGGGAAACTCTTTTACCGGACGATACCGAGAATATGCTTTTCATTGACCATCAGATAAATGTCTGTACCTATGCAAGGGAGTTGATGAAGAATCCCGTTAGTTTTACAGAGGAAAATCTTGGTGAAATTTTTAATGATTCATATACGAATTATAATCCTGTTGTCTCCTTAGATGGTAATTCCATTGCATTCATGTCATCGTTAAAATTCTACGATGCAGTATTCTTTTCAAGGAAGGAGAAAGGTATGTGGACAAGTCCTGTTAATATTACGCCTGACATCCAATCAGACGGAGATCTCTATATTTCATTTCTTACAGCTGATGGTAATACAATGTACCTTTCAAAGGATGACGACAATAACAGTGATCTTTACAAAAGCACCTTCGATGGGGTGAAGTGGTCGACTGCTGTATTGCTGGGGAATAATATTAATACCAAAGGTTGGGAATCCCATGCAGTGGTCTCTTCCGATGGTGAGATGTTGATTTTTACTTCAGACAGGCCGGGAGGACAGGGAGGACTCGATCTATATGCTTCCTACCTGAATAATGACGGTACCTGGGGAAACCCGGTAAATCTCGGACCTGAAGTAAATACTCCTTTTAATGAGGACCGTCCATTTATAACAGAAAACGGACAATCCCTTTTCTTTACCTCGCAGGGTCATTTCAACATGGGTGGGTTCGATCTGTTTAAGTCCGGAAAGCAACAAAACGGACAATGGGGCAAACCGGTAAACCTGGGGTATCCTCTAAACTCTCCCGATGATGATGTCTTCTTCCTGCCTGTTAACAATGGTAAAGCCGGATATATGTCGCTTTACCGGCCAGATAAAGGTTTCGGCAACGCTGATTTATACTTGGTTACTTTTAAGTAATATTCTTTATGAGAAGATATTTGTTGATACTGATAGTTGTTCTCTTCCACATCCAATCCCCGGGACAGTCGAATGAAGAGTTGCGAGCCATTTTTGTTGAAGCGGAATCTCATTATCTCTTTGGAGAATATGAGCTTGCCAATCCACTCTACTTGATCCTTGATGGCTTCATGCCCGGGAATGCCAATATAAAATACAAGATCGGGAATTGCTATCTGAACATTCCGGATGAGAAGAAACTGGCAATCCCTTACCTTGAAGCTGCTGTCGGTAATGCCAGTTACGAAGCCAATGCAGAGTCATTCAGGGAACAAAGAGCCCCCCTGGATTCCTATTTCTCTCTCGCCAATGCCTACAGAATCGAAAATGAATTTAACAAGGCCCTGAATACCTATGAGCGTCTCAACGAACTGATGTTGCAAAATGATAAACTGGTAAATGCTGACTTTATCGATCAGCAAATTAGCGCCTGCAGAAATGCATTGAAGTTTGTTGAAACCCCTGTAGTATTTATCACTGAAGATCTTGGTCCTGATATTAATCTTGGCTCGATAAACGGATCACCTGCTGTAAGTGGTGATGGGAATTCGATGGTATTTACCGAACAAAGAGGTCTCGAAAATGCAATTTTTTATATAAGAAAGGAATTTAGGAGATGGGGTGAACCGATTGAAATAACCCACCAGCTCGGCGATGCAAAGGACTGTCACAGCACATGCCTGAATTATGACGGTACCGAACTCTATCTATATAAAAACGATAATTATGACGGGAACATCTATGTTTCAAAGTATGTGAACGGATCATGGTCGAATATATCAAAGCTCAACAGGAATATCAACACCAGGTTCTATGAGTCTCACGCCGCAATTTCAACTGATGGTTCCAGGCTTTATTTTACAAGTAACAGGGAGGGCGGAGAAGGTAACCTTGATATCTATGTTTCAGAAAAGGATGATAAAGGAGATTGGGGGCAAGCTGTAAATCTTGGATCCGCTGTTAATACACCTTTCAATGAGGACACCCCCTTTATTTCAATTAATGATTCCATTCTCTATTTCAGTTCCGAAGGGCACACAAATATCGGTGGATATGATATTTTTGAAACAAGAAAACTTGGTGGTGTATGGAAGGCACCCAGGAATATTGGCTTCCCCCTGAATTCACCGGATGATGACCTCTTCTTTAATCCCTTCAATAATGGCGCTAATGCCTATTTCTCGATGCCTGCAGGTTATAAGGAGAAGCATATATATTATATCACAATGGGCCAGGCTGACAGAGTTAACAGAATGTTCGAAATTAAAGGAGTTGTCAGCCTGAGTGATACTGTTGTTAAATTCAACGAAGATTACAGAATAATACTGTATAGCAAGATTAAAGAGGATACTGTTGATATAAGCTTCCCTAATGAATCCTCCGGATACTACAGTTTCCTTGTCAGGGGTGATGAGTATACACTTACCTATGAGGGATTAGCTTACCTGTCTGTCTACAAAGATGTTTCGCTTAATGATGACCATCCGACAGGAGAGGAGGAGATCAATGTAGTGCTTGAACCTGATGAGAACTATATGCCTGAGATACCTGAGATTGTTGAAAAGCTTGATTTCTCGCAGGTACAGGTTGTCGATGCTATTGACACCTCAATCCTGGTAACCGATGTTATTCTAAGGGATGTAAGCGATCTCGATTCATCCAACGTAGATGTCCTTTATTATACTATTCAGTTGATGGCACTTTATAATCCTGTTGATGTTAGCTTTTTCAGGAATACTGTTGTAACTGTTGTCTATAATGATGAAGATAAATTCTACAGATATACTACCGGAAAATTTAATACAAAAGATGAAGCCTACAGGAGAAGAGATGCATTGATCAGGTTAGGTTATCCGGAAGATATATTCGTGAAGACAGTCTTCAGTGGAAACCAATAATGTGGCTCAATTTAGAAAAAGGTCATTACTTAAAACCGATTCTTTTATTTCTTATTTCCTTTATTGCCTTAATTAACTGCATAAACGGACAGGAAAAGGAAATGAGTGAGAGGGATCTTATCCGTCTTATGAACGATGCTGATGGTTATTTCATTTATGATGAGAATTATAAAAAGGCAGCACAGATATATGAGATATTATATGAAGTATTCCCGGATAATCACAATCTGAACTATAAGCTTGGAGTTTGTTACCTTAATATTAAGGGAAAGAAGAAAGAAGCACTCAATCTTCTTAATTATGCATCGAATAATTTTGTAGATGATATCCGTTATAGCACCATAGGTTCTGAAGCCCATTTTGATGTCCTGTTCTACCTTGCCTATGCCTGCCAGGTAAATATGCTTCTTGAGGAAGCAATTAAGTACTATAAAGATTACCAGAATCAACTGAGGGTCAGGGAGGCTTCGGAAATAGAATATATCGATCTGCAGATCAAGGGCTGTAGAAAAGCACAGGAAATTGATATTGATATACTTACCGGGGACAAAGAACTTTTCGCTCCCTGGCTGGGTAAATTCAGGGAGGCTGTCAATCCAGTGGTGTCGGCAAATGATTCAGTGTTTATATTTACAGTCCAGGAAGATTCCGGGAACAGAATCTATTTTTCCAGAATCGAGAGTGACCAGTGGTCTGAACCAGATGAAATTACCAATGATCTTGGAAACCACTCTGATATGTTCTCCAATTCAATTACGGGTGATGGCAAGACACTCATCATAGTCAGGAATAATGGATTCAGTGGAGATATTTATTCTTCTGAATTCAGGAATAGCAAGTGGAGTAAGATTAAAAAACTTGGAAAGAATATTAATACCAAATACTGGGAGTCACATGCATCAATCTCTGAAGACGGCAGGTTTATCTATTATGCCAGTAATAAGCCGGGGGGATACGGGAGCCTGGATATCTACATGTCGGAAAGATCGGTTGATGGGACTTTTGGCCCCTCACGCAACCTTGGTCCTTCAATCAATACGATCCTTGAGGAAAATACCCCGTACTATAACATGTCCTCAAATCTGCTGTATTTCAGCTCAACAGGGCATGAAGGAATTGGGGGATACGATATCTTTTACTCAGAATATAACCGTAGGTGGTCGAAACCTGTTCATCTCCCATATCCTTTCAATACAACGGGTGATAACCTGAATTACACACCATTCTCGGATAACAGTCGAGGATTATTGAGTTTGACTCCTACCGATACCAGTTCATACTCTAACATTTTCGTTGTGACAATAACCGGGCATGAGATGCAAAAATCAATTATTGCCCGGGGACAGGTCTCTTTGGATGATGGCCCCGATATTAATCCCGATCAGCTATCAGTCTTGCTTCTCAACTCTCAAACAGACACTGTTATATTGGAAATTATAGCTGACTCCCTTGGGGTTTTCGAGTGCGATCTTATACCTGGCTCATATTATTTCAAGGTTGATTACCCTGGATATTCCACTGATACTTTGAGTATTAATGTGAGTTCCACCTTTGAGGGCGAACAGATTTCCTTAACTTCTTCCCTCTTACCCGAGTCGATTGAACGTGGTGAGTACCTGAAGGTAAGAACAATCCTGTTCTCTTTTAACAGCGATGAACTTTCGAGAGATGCTCAGATTGAGATTGAAAAGGTGTTGCCCATCCTTATCTCCAATAATGATCTGCAGGTTGAATTAAGTGGCTTTGCAGATCCGGTTGGCCCTGAGGAGTATAATATGAGCCTGTCAATGAGGAGGGCACAGAGGGTTAAGGATTATTTTATCATGAGTGGTATTGATGTTTCCAGGATTGTTTGTACCAGTTACGGAGAGACCGGTTTCATCGCCGAAAATAAAAATCCTGATGGCTCTGATAGTGTTGAAGGAAGAAGTTATAACAGAAGGGTTAGTATTGGAATTATCAATGATGGATACAGTATCCCTGTTGAATCATTCAGACATATACCGGTTCACCTTAGAAGTAAATTAGGATACTCCTTTTATGTTTTAATGCATAGATCTCAGAGGCCGGTTCCTCCCGGTTTCTTTATAGGGTATGGCAGAAGTGAACTTGCCTTTGTGAAGGAATTTGAGACTGACGGGGAATTCCTTTATCTGATGGGAAAGTTTGTTAACCGCACCGATGCACTTGATTATCTCGTTACAGCCAGAGAATCCGGATTTAAGCAAGCTGAGATTATTTCTGAGTATGAATTACCTGACTCAGGATCTGAATTGGCTGAAGCTCAGAAACTGACACTATTCACTATTCAGATTCATGCGCTCACCTCTCCAGCCACTGAACCTTTTCCGGGAATCGACCGTGTAAGGGAAATTAAAGGCAAAGATGGTTTTTACAGGTATGTGGTAGGTGAATACCGGGGATACTCAAAAGCCAGGTCTGCCCTGGGCAGGATTCATGATCTGGGGTACCACCAGGCATTTATCAAGGAGGTTGGTCTGCTTGAGAATCAAACCTTAAATCAAAGTGATGATCTATAAGGAAATAAAGCTCAGAGCTCCTGAGCCAGAAGATATCTCACTGCTCTACAGTTGGGAAAACGATCAGGATATCTGGCAGTTAAGCAACACTCTTACACCATATTCAAAATACACTCTTCGGAAATACATAGAAAATTCAGGCAGGAGTATTTTCGAAACCTGTCAGCTGAGATTAATGATCGACATTGCATCTGATAGTACTACAATAGGGGCTGTTGACCTGTTTGATTTTGATCCTTTTCATCTCAGGGCCGGAATTGGCATACTGATCGCAGAAAAGAGTCATAGGAAGAAAGGGTATGCCACAATGGCTGTTGAATTCATGATAGACTATTCATTCAACCGCCTTAAAATGCATCAGCTCTACTGTAATATCCTTATTGACAATACCGAGAGCATAAACTTATTCACCTCACTGGGATTCGAACAGATCGGTATCAAGAAAGAGTGGATAAGGTCTGAAGATGGTTTTAAGGATGAACTGATATTCCAGCTGTTATCTACCCGGTGAAATCATCGTTTTTCAGAAAATAGTCAAAAGTCTGAAGTGTTCAAATCCAATCCTTGACTATCCACCGAATGGATCATCAATTGATGTTGTAAGCATTCCGCCAAGCATCATGGCCCCGTTATCTGTCACTGCAAAGCAATCCTCGATCCTGACCCCGAATTCACCATAGATGTAAATACCGGGTTCATTACTGAATGTCATACCCTGCTTTAGTTCAAGATCATTCCCCCTCACAAGGTAAGGGAATTCATGCCCATCCATGCCTATTCCGTGACCCAGCCTGTGGGCGAAAAATTTGTATTCTGGTCCAAATCCGGCATCCTCAACAACCTTCCTGGCGATACTATCTATCTCCCCACATTTAACTCCTGGTCTGACAGCATTATGAGCAGCCTGCTGGGCCTTAAGTACAGCATCGAATACCCTTTTCTGTTTATCTGACGGGTTCCCGAACACGATAGTACGTGTCACATCACTACGGAATCCCTCAACAGAACACCCACCATCTACCAGAATAATATCCCCGTCTTCAAGTTTCTTGGTCTGTCTCGTCCCATGGGGAAAAGCTGAAGTAAATCCGATCAATGGCCCCCCGCTACCACTTGTTCCCATTTCGGAATGGGCACTCCGGATCATTCCTCCGATATCCCCTGAAGTCATACCTGCTTCCAGTCTTTCAAAAGCATGTTTAAAAGCTTTCTTGGTAATTTTGTTTGCCAGGTCCATATAACCCAGCTCCTTTTCAGTCTTTATGGCACGCACCGTGTTAATTGGTATAGAGCCATCCACAAGACCCGAAGGCAATTCCCGCCTGAATCCTTCAGCAATAAAACTTCGCACTGAAGGCCCGATGCCAATCCGGGAGGTAGAAAGTTCCAGTTCTTTTATGATGGCTGCAAAGAGCCTGTAGGGAGATTCATGTTCTTCCCATGTCCTTATGATATGGCTTTGTGGCAATTGCTCTTTTGCCCTTTCAAGTTCAAAAGCCGGACAGATCCAGACCGGAGCACCCTTAGTGTTTACTATTGCCCCGAATGTCCTCTCGCTCAGCCACCATGACATATTGAAGAAATATCTCAGATTGGTACTCCCCTCAATAAAGACTGCATCCATCTTATGGTCAAGCAAGGATGCAACGAGCTTTTCAAGTCTGTTATCATAGTCCGTTTCGTTCAGTGGCTCCACACCTTCCACCATACTGGTAAACTGCGGTTGGCTGCTCTCACTGCTGCATGATGATAACAGAGTTGGGACAACACCCGTTGCAGCAATGGTTATCCCTCCGATTTTTAAAAATTCACGTCTTGATGCTTTCATTGAATTAGTGTTTGGTTTAAGTTCTCCGGACTAATGCGGTTCTGTCAAAGATATACTTTTAAGGGGAGTCATCTATCCTGGCAAATGTATTATATAACATTATTTGCAGTTATATCAGCTGGCTATTTTCTATTTCTCCTATTAATCGCAGGTTTATTATGAATATCATGATCTGGTCGATCACCTGGTTGATGTATACCTCTCCTGGAAAAATGCAAGTGATAAAGATAGCCCATCAAATAAATAGTTGTCAATCACAGTTGCAATTTTTACTTTTATCGAATGAATACTAATCAAAATATCTTACAGGACATGATAATTACAACAACTGAAACTATCCCGGGAAGGGAAATTAAAGAAGTTCTTGGTATTTCCAGGGGAAGTACCGTCAGGGCAAGGAATATTGGTCGTGATATTTTCGCCGGGCTTAAGAACATTGTAGGTGGTGAGATACATGAATATACTGAGTTACAGGCTCAGGCCCGGGAACAGGCATTACAACGTATGATTGTTGATGCTTCCCGGATCGGAGCCGATGCAATAATCTGTATCAGGATGCATACCTCTATGATCATGCAGGGAGCCTCCGAAATTCTTGTATATGGAACAGCAGTCAAGCTTAAATAAATAATTATGAAACTAATCGGCGGTATGGTTATCCTGCTCTATATTTTTTTTCTAATTTTTATCGCGGTAGCATTGGTATATGTTATTATCAGGCAGGTTGAGGACCATGACCGGGAGGATTTTGAAAAGAGAAAGAACTGATGCCAGATCCATACGAAACCAAATCTAAAATTCATGAAGAATATTTCATTTTTCTTCCTGATCCTTTTTCTTACAACTCTACTGTTTTGTGATAGTTGCATAAATAAGACAGGAAGCGATAATATGACAGATCAATCATCAACATACGCGTATAACCGTGAATTCCTTCATAATTATACCAGTATTATTGAACTAAGAAGAAATGGGAGCAGGTTGATCCTCGCCCCGGAGTGGCAGGGTCGTGTTATGACAAGCAGCTGTGATGGTGATAACGGATTTAGTTTTGGATGGATTAATCATGAGCTTATCGAATCAAGAGAGATACTTGACCATATGAATCCGTTCGGAGGTGAGGAAAGGCTCTGGCTGGGACCGGAAGGAGGCCAGTTTTCTGTTTTTTTTAAGAAGGGAACCTCTTTCGATTTCGAGAACTGGCAGACACCTGCGATCCTGGATACAGAACCATTTGATGTGATAAGCATGGATAGTACAACAGTGAAATTCCTTAAGAACGCTGCTTTAACAAATTATAGCGGTACAGAACTGGAATTCAGTATCGAAAGGACTGTAAGCCTGCTTCAGGAATGGGATGTAGCTGATGATCTTGGGATTGAGCTTGAAGGAATAAAATGTGTTGCCTATCGGTCAGAAAACAACCTGACAAACAGAGGCAATCAGGAGTGGAACCAGGATGGCGGTATGCTGTCCGTATGGATGCTCGGAATGTTTAATCCCTCACCCAATGCTGTTGTTGTAATACCTTTTGCTGAAGGAGAGGAGGCCTCGCTGGGTCCAAAGGTCAACGATAACTATTTTGGAAAGATTAATGAAGATAGGCTTCGTACCGGCAGCGGCCACATATTCTTTCGGGCGGATGGGAAAAGCAGGGGTAAGATTGGCATTCCTCCCCTGAGGGTTACAGGACTAATGGGAAGCTACGATGACGATATAAAGGCTCTTACAATTCTAATATGTGATCTCCCGCAAGGTATAACCAATTTTGTCAACTCATCATGGGAACTTCAGGATGAGCCATTCTCGGGTGATGCCTATAACTCCTATAATGACGGTCCGCTGGAAGATGGCACGGTAATGGGTCCGTTCTACGAACTGGAAACTTCTTCTCCGGCTCTGCCTCTGAAGCCCGGGGAATCCTATAAGCATACACAAATTACGATGCATCTCACAGGTGACGAAGAACAACTGGACAAAATTTCCAGGAAAGTGCTTAATGTCAGTCTTGAAGAAATAAAATCAGCATTCTGAGTTCTTCAAAAGCAGATTAGTCGGGCGCCTCAGAAAGCACAGTGGTATCACCTAATTCCTTGATTTTGAAAATGTCAAGAACCGGTGGCGTATGTGCCTCCTTCATTATCTTAACTATTCGTTCTACTATTTCAGGATTCTCATCTGCAACATCATTCGATTCCGTCGGATCAATATCGAGGTCGTAGAGCTCTATCTTCATATTTCCCTTGAATATATCTCTCCTGATAGCTTTCCATTTCCCCATCCTGACCGACTGTTGTCCCTGATATGAGGGGAATTCCCAGTACAGGTATTCATGCTGCTTCTGGATTTTCTCACCCAGAAGAACAGGCAAGTAGCTTATCCCATCAATATCTTCCGGTATTTCTGCTCCGGCGATTTCGCAAAGGGTTGGAAGAACATCCCAGAATGCAGAAATATGGCTGCTGGTTGACCCGGGCTGGATCTTTCCCGGCCAATGAGCGATCATTGGGATCCTTATTCCCCCCTCGTGTACAAATCCTTTTGCCCAACCATATTCTTCGCGGAATATTCCTGCGCTGTTAAACCAGGGCGAATCTGTTCCACCGTTATAGGTAGGTCCGTTATCAGATGTAAAGATTATTATGGTATTCTCATAAATACCAAGTTCCTTAAGCTTTGCTACAAGCATCCCAACCTGATTATCCAGGTATGATATCATTCCAGCGTACGCTGCATGAGGATATCTTTGGGGAAAATAACCCTGGTCACCGGTATATGGTTCCTCATTACCAAATTTATCCACATAGTATCCGATCCATTCAGGAGGGGCCTGAAGGGCAGCATGCGGGATGGGTGTAGCCCAGTACAGAAAGAAGGGTGAACCACTGCTCCCGGTGATAAAATCTTCAATTTCATTGTACATTACATCAGGTGAATAGCTGCTTAACCAGAAATCGGAATAACTTTCCGGATCATACGGATCTGCACCTTGTGCCAATTTTGTACCAGGAGGGACAGTGTCATTACCCAGCACCAATTTCTGATCATTTTTCCATAGATGCACAGGATTGAAGGTATGTGCCTGTCTCTGGCAATTATATCCCACAAAGAGATCAAATCCCTGCAAGTTTGGAACGCCTTCGGTTCCTGGTGCTCCCAGGCCCCATTTTCCGACTATTGCCGTTGTATAACCTGCATCTTTCAATAAGGAGCCAATAGTGTTTGTTCCTTTCGGGAGCGGTCTCTGCCCTTCAAGAGCGGGATTCTTTATCATCTCCGCATAATCCCAAACAGGACCGCGATCGGCCCATTCATCATTCCCCCTTATATATGCGTGACCCGTATGCTTACCTGTCAGCAATACGCACCTTGAAGGTGCACATACCGGTGAACCGGCATAGTGCTGTGTAAATACCATGCCGTTTTCAGCAAGATTATCAATATTTGGTGTTTCAAATTTCACCTGTCCGTAACATCCAAGGTCGCCATAACCAAGATCATCGGCCAGTATGAAAATAATATTTGGTTTGCTATTTTTATCTGAAAGTGAATTCTTACAGGAAATCAGGATTAATACCGGGGAAATGGCAATTAAAAAGAAATATGCAGCTTTTCTCATCTCCGTATAAAATGCTTTAGTAGCATAAATGTAATGAATTTCACATTCTCCTGCACCAAAAAAGGGTGTGCATCAAAACATAAAAATTAGTCAATTTTTATGTTTTAAAAGTTAATCACAAAATCTCAACATATTAATAAACAGCTATTTATAGATTGAAGTGTAATGTAAAAACAGTTATCATATGCCTTTTGATACACCCCCCCATAATATACTATATCCGGATTCCTACTCAATAAATCCTTTGCTTCTCAGGTAGGGCTCAATTGAAGGTTCTCTTCCCCGGAAGTTAACATACATCTCCATAGCATCCATTATGCCATTCTTTTCAAGTATATTCTCACGGAATGACTGGGCTGTTTCCCTGTCGAATATTCCCTTCTCCCTGAAAGCATCAAAAGCATCATTATCAAGTATACCTGCCCAGTCATAGCTGTAATAACCGGAATCATAACCGCCCACTATATGAAGGAAGTAGGTGCTCCTGTACCTGGATACTATCTCCGGTATCAAACCGATCTTTTCAAAAACAGCATTTTCAAATCCGGCAACATCAATGTCGGTGCCGGCAGCTACAGTAGAGTATGCCATATCGAGGTAACAGGCTGCCATATATTCAACTGTTATAAAACCCTGGTTAAAGTAATTGCTTTCGGTCATCTTCTTTACCAGCTCTTCAGGAATAATCTCACCTGACTTATAATGGAGTGCATACATTTTCAGCACTTCAGGTTCGGTTACCCAATGTTCCATGATCTGGCTTGGCAGCTCTACAAAATCCCTTGCCCTGTATGAGTAACTATAGCTGTTTTCAGAAAAGAGAGCATCCAGGGCATGACCGAACTCATGGAATAACGTACTAACCTCATCCAGTGAGAGAAGTGACGGTGCATCACCACCCGGTAAAGTAAAGTTCATCACCATGGTAACAACCGGAGTGATCTCCTTGCCTTCAAGCAGGCGGTGGCTTCTGTAGGTACCGCACCAGGCACCCTGGCGCTTACTGCCGCGTGGATGGAAATCAAGGTAAAGAACTCCAATATGTTCTCCGTCTGCCTCCTTGACTTCAAAGGCAACCGCATCAGGATGTGGTTTGGGAATATCCGTAATTTCAGTAAAAGTGATCCCGTATAATTCCGTAGCAACTGCAAATGCTCCGTTCATTGAATTATCAAGCTTGAAATATGGCCGCAGTTCATTATCGTCAAGATCATATTTTTCCTTCCTGAGTTTTTCAGCATAGTACCACCAGTCGCTGGCCTGAAGTTTAAATTTACCACCTTCACGATTAATAATAGCCTGCATCTGTTTTACCTCGCTTTCTGCCACCGGTATGGCCTTTTCCCATACCTGGTCAAGAAACTCATATACTTTTGAAGGCTCCTTTGCCATTCGAGGCTCAAGGACCAGGTGCGAATGAGTTTCATAACCCAGGAGTGCAGCCCGTTCAGCCCTCAGCTCAAAAAGCTGTGCCAGGCTTTCCTTATTATCATAGTTGTTATTATTATTCGCCCTGTTGGTGTAGGCATCGTATAATTTAGCTCTTAGCTTCCTGTTTTCTGAATACTGCAGGAAAGGTAGCATACTTGGCTTTTGAGTTGTAAATATCCAACTCCCCTCCATGCCGTTTGCTTTGGCAGCATCAGCTGCACCTTCAATAACTGCTTCAGGCAGCCCTGCAAGGTCTTCTTCCTTGCTGATCACCAGTTTATAATCATTAGTCTCTGCGAGGACATTATTATTCAGGGTTACCCCGAGCACTGAAATTTTCTGGTTCAGCTCCATAAGTTTTTCCTTTTCCTCAGGCGGGAGGTTGGCTCCGTTGCGCACAAGCTCTCTGTAGGCATTTTCAAGGATGAACAATTCTTCGTCGGTTAACTTAAATTTTTCCTTGTTCTCATAAACTGATTTAATCCTCTTGAAAAGCTCCGGATTCAACCTGATCTCGTCGTTATGTGCTGCAAGCCTCGGTGCTATATCCATCTGAATCTTCTGTAGTTCAGGGTTGGTATTTGCACTTGTAAGTCCATAGAACACTGTCGATACTTTATTGAGCAACAGACCGGACTTGTCCATAGCAACAATAGTATTCTCAAACGAGGGTTCCCTGTTATTGGCTAAAATAGCCTCAACCTCCTTCATATGTTCTCCCATGCCCTTCTCAAAAGCCGGAAGATAATGCTCGGGTAAGATCACATCAAACGGGGGTACCTCGAATGGTGTTTTCCACTCTGTGAAGAATGGATTACCATCCTTTGCGCCCTTCTCCGAATCAACACAGTCAGTCATAGATAAAACAGCAATCAGAATAAATGGCAATAACTTTTTCACAATTAATTGTTTTACTGTTAATATTAAAATATTATTCTATTCAGAGGCAAATTAAATAAAAAATCTTAAATGATCAGTTGATTTGATGCATTTCAACCAGGCTTTAACCCTGGATTAACATTCTTTTACATTAGTGCCAGCAAAAAGTATGAAATTAAATAATAAAAATCTCACTTGCGGGATTTGTCATGATTGATTCAGCGGAGAGAGAGGGCCGAGCGTTAAAGGGGGTGTATCAAAAGTCATAAGATAATTGTTTTTGCATTACACTTCAATCTATAAATTGCTATTTATTAACGTGTTGTGCGGTTAAGAAGCCAACGCATATTTTAAGTGATTTATTGGTTTATCGTTCTTTGAATTAATGTATTGCAAGAGAGTTACGGCTGTGATCTTTGAG
>Ga0307378_10000420_pt1 | contig 74689 bp, 65 predicted proteins | sample UN1MG_FD_202238 | JGI IMG/M metagenome (GOLD analysis project Ga0307378, IMG submission 202238) | Soil microbial communities from Risofladan, Vaasa, Finland - UN-1 | ecosystem: Environmental > Terrestrial > Soil > Coastal area > Acid sulfate soil | place: Finland: Risofladan, Vaasa | collected... | reverse complement strand
GAGTGGATGTATTGCCATTTCACTGGCTTTAAACATGGATAATCCTCAGGTATCTGGTATGGATATATCAGAAAAGGCATTAAAAACTGCATCAGAAAACGCCCATAATAACGATTGTAACATAAATTTCTTTTGTGGAGACATTACAAAACCGGATATTAGAAGCAGTAAATCATATGACATCATAGTCAGCAATCCACCATACGTAAGGAAAAGCGAAAAAGCACTGATGCACAGAAATGTTACTGACTATGAGCCGGAGGAAGCACTATTTGTCAGTGATGATGACCCTCTGCTTTTCTACAGACATATTATAAACTATTCAACAGATGCCCTGACTACAGGTGGCCGACTTTACTTTGAAGTAAATGAGGCATTTGGGTTTGAAGTAAAAGAATTTCTCGACAGGGCAGGCTACAGTAGTATAAGGATAGTCAGGGACATTAACGAAAAAGATCGTATAGTGGCAGCAATAAGGTTATGAAAATATGAAAACGGATAATATTCAACAAGCACTTGAAAAAGCAATGGCATTATGCAGCCGTTCAGAGAAGTGCAGAAGTGAGATAGATCAAAAGCTTGCTACCTGGGGTATTTCCAGCGGGTCTGACAGGGAGAAAATCCTTAACAGGCTTATTGATGATAATTTCCTTAATGAAAGGAGGTATGCATCCAACTATGTTACTGATAAGCACAGATTAAACAGGTGGGGAAAAATAAAGATCAGGATGATGCTGAAATCAAAATCAATTCCTGAGGAGATAATTAAAGAGGCTTTATCCGGTATCAGCGATCAGGATTATATCGATCTGCTCAGGGAGGAGCTAAAAAACAAGAAAAGGACAACCAAGTCCAAAAATCAGTTCGATATGAAGGGCAAGCTTTTCAGGTTTGCTGCATCAAAAGGTTATGAATACGATTTGATTTATTTGGTAATCGATGAATTGGAATAAGCCTAAAAAAGTGCTTTGAAATAATAAACCGCAAACTGGCCGAGCCCTGTGGCGAACGATACAATTGAAATCAAAACATCAAAAATGATCAGTCCCTTCCAGCTTTCCCTTTTCCGAATTAATACCATAGAGACGGATGTCCTGAGTATCAGTTGGAAAATAAGAAAAAGAAACACCCTTGAACCGTACCGGTTCCACTCGTAAGCTGACTGCAGATCGCCCCTTACAATATAGGAGAAGCTGTGCGACAATCCGCATGAAGGACAAGGCAATCCCGTGATTTGTTCATGGATGCATTGAACAGGATATTTGTATTTCGTTGGTGAAAAAATGCCGGAATAGATAATTATTGCAATTATCACTCCGGCAATCAATATATTTATAAGCAGGTAGGAGTTTGCCGAGCCTGATAATTTACCCGGCTGCTTCACTCTCCTCCCGTCGTGTCAACTTCAACAGTCTTTTCTTTTACTTTTTCAAGTTTTTCCAGTTTATCAATCTGATCCTTTTTCTTCGCTGACCCCTGAATTTCGATAGTCTGATCACCCTCATCAATTGTGATCCTGAAATCACCACCTTCAAACTCCTTCATAAAATCCTTCTCGATGTCTTGTACAATATTTTCGATCTTCTTACCAAAATATTCAGCATTGTCTGACAACCCGGCAATAATTACAATCTGTGTGATCGATACGAAGAGTGCAATGATCCCTACTATCAATCCTCCAAGCATCATTCCCCTTGGGCTCCCATCACGTGAAGCCTGTGAGATCCCAACTGCACCCAGGATAATTGCAACGGCGGCAGTCAGTATGGCAAGTATTCCGATGCATGGAATAAATGCAACCACGAAGCTTATGATCCCCATAACCAGGGCGGCTACCCCAATACCCTGACCTGTGTTCTTATTAACGTCTTCCATAATGATAGGTTTTATTCTGTTTCTCAATTCTTTATACTGGCTAAAATTTCAACCATATCCCTTTCTAAAGACGACTTTGGATATTCAATGATGCGTCCTGCTTCAACTTTATTTTTGTAGATTATGAATGTTGGCACTCTCTCTATGTCAAGTTTATCATAGTTTTCAATCGGAGCAATCTTATAACTATCCACACCAATGAGGTCAACATTCTCCATAGGAAATCCGCAGCTTTGAAGCACTTTCAAAAACCTTGGCACTTCTCGTCTGCTGTCAGGGCACCATGTCCCCAGTACAATCACGATCTTCAGGTTCTCTTTTGGCATTTCAGCCAGTTCCATAAGTGCATCCGGATCAAATTCATATTTGTCGAATTCATTATTATACCATTTGTCGTGCGGTTCAAGAAGCAGGGCATCCTGATCAAAGTATCCAAGAAGCCAGGTTCCGGGATCTGAATAATTTACCTGCTGGCCGCTGGTAATGCCTGTGAAAGGGATAGTAAAAAGAATTAATGTGGCAAGTGCAAGAAGTCGATGTCTCATTTGATTATTTATTTGGATTGCCATCCCAAGATAGGAAAAAGTGTTCAAACAAGTATCTTGAAAGAGCATTTTATTCTACCGATGCCAGAAGTATCTTAAGGATCTCCAGAGCAGCTCCGGCAACTGAAGAACCAGGTCCGAATATTGCTGCTACGCCTGCATCATAGAGAAACTTGTAATCCTGTGATGGGATAACACCTCCCGCTATTACCAGAATATCCTCCCTGCCAAGCTTCCTGAGCTCTTCTATAACCTGAGGTATGAGGGTCTTATGACCTGCAGCCAGGCTGGAGACTCCCAGAACATGAACATCATTTTCAACAGCCTGTCTGGCAGCCTCTTGCGGAGTCTGGAATAAAGGCCCAATATCCACATCAAAGCCAATATCAGCATAACCTGTTGAAACAACTTTTGCACCACGGTCATGACCATCCTGCCCCATCTTTGCAATCATTATCCTGGGCTGACGGCCCTCCTTTTCGGCAAACTCAGAGGCAAGTTTTTTAGCCTCATCAAAATCATCTCCCGATTTATATTCTGAAGAATAAACACCTGAAATTGATCGTATCACAGCTTTGTACCTCCCCTTTATTTTTTCGCATGCATATGATATCTCGCCAAGGGTTGCCCTCTTTCCGGCTGCAGTAACAGCCAGTTCAAGCAGGTTACCTTTTCCAGATTCAGCTGCAGCGGTAATTTTATCAAGAGCAACCCGGCATGCTGCCTCATCACGAGAAGCTCTAAGGATTGCCAGTTGTTTTATCTGTGCTTCCCTGACAGCACTATTGTCTACTTCCAAAATTTCCAGGGGATCCTCCTTGTCCAGTTTAAACTTGTTAGTGCCCACAATTATTTGCTGACCCGAATCAATTTTTGCCTGTGCCCGGGCAGATGCCTCTTCAATTCTCATTTTCGGGATACCTGATTCTATCGCCTTTGCCATTCCTCCAAGCTGTTCTATCTCCTGAATGTGTTTCCATGCATTGTGAGCAATCTCATGGGTAAGTGATTCAACATAATATGATCCAGCCCATGGATCCACTGATCGACAAATCCCAGTTTCCTCCTGGATATATATCTGCGTATTCCTGGCTATCCTGGCTGAAAATTCTGTAGGAAGGGCAATTGCTTCATCCAGTGCGTTGGTATGAAGGCTCTGGGTATGACCAAGGGCAGCAGCCATCGCTTCAATACAGGTCCTGCCGACATTATTGAAAGGGTCCTGCTCCGTAAGGCTCCATCCTGATGTCTGGCAGTGAGCCCGGAGAGCCATGGATTTTGGATTGCCGGGATTAAACTGGCTTACAATTTTTGCCCATAGCATTCTCGCAGCCCTCATCTTGGCAATCTCCATGAAGTGATTGATCCCTGCTGCCCAGAAAAACGAGACACGGGGTGCAAACGAATCAATATCAAGCCCTGCTTTAACGCCTGCTCTCAGATATTCCAGGCCATCCGCCAGTGTATAGGCCAGTTCAAGGTCACAGGTTGCCCCCGCCTCCTGCATATGGTAGCCGGAAACAGAGATCGAATTGAACTTTGGCATCTTCTTGGTGGTATATTCGAAAATGTCAGCGATAATCCTCATTGAGAATTCCGGCGGATAGATATAGGTGTTCCGCACCATGAATTCTTTAAGTATATCGTTCTGAATAGTGCCGGATAACTCTTCCAGCCCGGCTCCCTGTTCAAGGGCTGCCACAATATAGAAAGCCATTACGGGAAGCACAGCCCCATTCATGGTCATAGAAACCGATATCTCGTTAAGGGGGATCTCATCAAAGAGTATTTTCATGTCGAGAATCGAATCAACAGCAACCCCTGCCTTCCCCACGTCACCAACAACCCTTTCGTGGTCCGAATCATATCCTCGATGTGTCGCCAGGTCAAATGCTACTGAGAGCCCTTTCTGTCCGGCTGCAAGATTCCTCCTGTAGAATGCATTTGACTCTCCGGCAGTAGAAAAGCCGGCATATTGCCTGATTGTCCATGGGTGCATAGTGTACATGCCGGAGTATGGGCCCCTCAGGAATGGCGGAATTCCGGCTGCATAGCCAAGATGCTCCATCCCTTCGAGATCTTCCCTTGAATAAATACTTTTTACAGGGATCTGTTCGGCAGTGATCCAACTCTTTTCTATACCATGTTCCTTTCCCCATCTCCGGAAATCACCTGTTTCCTTCATTAATTCACTGATGGCTGATTTATTAAATGTTGGTCTCATTTCCTCTGCAACAGTCCGTATTATTTTATCCCCAGCAATTCGTTAAATCTCTTCAGGGTTTCAAGAATATTTGTCTTCAGGCTAATAAAGAACTCTATTCCTGAATTTTGAAGATCATCTTTACAGGCCGGCTCACCAGCAACGACAACAATGACCTCTTTATTCAAACCCTTCCTTATCTCCGGGACAATCATGCCATACTCTTCATCTGAGCTGCAGATCACTGCAATTTCAGCACCCGAGTCTTGTGCCGCTGCAACTGCCTGATCGCACGTCTCAAAACCATTACTGTCGATTATTTCGTAACCAGCCACAGCAAAAAAGTCAGCTGAAAACCGGGCTCTTGCCTTACGCATTGACAGGTTCCCCATGCCAATCAGGAATACCTTTGGTGCGCCATCCGAATTGTCCGTTGAGAGTCTGAGCTTCTCAAATTCTTCAGCAGCACGCTGTATCCTCACTGGCTCCACCATAAGATCCACCTTAACCGGGTCAGTGCTGACCTTCTCTTCCCTGCCTATCTTTTCCTTGTGATCGGGAAATATATTAGCGCCTAGTAATTTCGTTTTACCGTGTTCAAGTTTGTCTATCTTCCTTTCTGCAGTTTCTTTAATCAGCGATTGAATGAATCCATCCTGCAGGGATGAAATAAACCCTCCCCTTTTCTCAATCTCAGTAAACAGATCCCAGGCATGTTCAGCTACAGATGCTGTAAGTTTTTCGATGTAGTATGAGCCGGCAGCAGGGTCAGCTACCTTTCCGAAGTATGATTCTTCCCTAAGCAATAATTGCTGGTTCCTCGCAATCCTCCCGGAAAAATCTCCTCCCTTCCTGATCACACTGTCGAACGGAAGAACCGTAAGGGAATCGACTCCTCCCAGAGTGGCCGACATAGCTTCTGTCTGGGTTCTGAGCATATTCACATATGGATCATAAAGAGTTTTGTTCCAGCAGCTGGTAACCGCATGCTGGTACATATTCAATGAATCATTATTTTCGGGTCCGAAAGCCCTGACTACCATTGCCCACAGTATTCTTGCCGCACGCAGTTTCGAGATCTCCATGAAATAATTTGACCCTATTCCAAAAGTAAATCCTATGCTTTTGGCTGCATTATCAACCGGAATCTCTCTTGTTGTCAGGGCCGACATATACTCGCTACCCATTGCAACAGCCATAGCCAATTCCTGAACCGCTGTGGCACCCGCATTAATAAGATTTGCACCATTAACATTTATTGTCCTCAGATTCTTAAATGAATTTGCTTCGCCGGTTAGTTTTGCCAGCCAATCCAACTCTTCATCCACCGGTACACATAATCTCCCCTTTACCATCAACCTGCCAAGGGGATCTGTTTCAATTGATCCATGTACTGATTCTCTCTTTATACCTCTTGAATCAACATTGCTGGTTAATGCCCTGAGCAGCTCAAGAGCATGATCCTCAGGGCAAAGATTTAACTCAATGCTTTCAAGGAATACAGAATCTACCAGTTGATCTATATTTCCTTCCAAAAAGATCTCATCCTTGCTGAAACTGAATCCCAGACTATCTACCCCCCTGTTCAGTAAATAAAGGGCCTTCTCATTTGCCTTACTGAGATCCGTTACCTCAATATCCTGTCGGATTAACCATGAATTATCACACTTCTCCTTCCCTCTCACGAAAGGAAATTTCCCTGGCAGGGAATCAATATGCGGAAGATCCGCTATGTCATCGGCCCGGTAGAAAGGTTGCAGGTCAAATCCCTCATCCGTATTCCATACAACTCTTTTCCCAAAATCGGCCCCCTTCAGATCTTTCTTCAGGAGATCTATCCAATCGCCTGTTGGTACAGGAGGGAACTGCCCAAACAACTTTGCCTCTTTTGACATTATTAAATTCACTTTAATGGTGCAAAGTAAAAGAAATTAGAAGTTTAAATTTCATGCTTTTTGTCATAATATATACCTTATATTTATCAGTAATTTGAAAAGATCAATGAGGATATACTTCTTTACTGGCACCGGTAATTCCTATTGGGCTTCAAGAAAGCTGGAGGAGTATGCCACAGCGGATGGACTGGATTGCAGAATAACTCCCATTGACGGACTCGGGAAAAAGGAGATTACAGCTATCCTGCCAGATGAAATGACCGGTTTTGTTTATCCCACGCATGGGTTCTCACTCCCATGGTATATGCTGAAGTTTATCATAATGTTCCCACCCGGAAAAGGTTATGTCTTTCTGGTGAACAGCAGGGCCGGCATGAAAATGGGGAAGCTGTTTACTCCCGGGCTGAGCGGAATTGCTGTACTGCTGCCGATGATCATACTACTTGCCAAAGGGTACAGGATAATCGGAACTGTACCACTCGATACTCCTTCAAACTGGATAAGTATCCACCCGGGACTGAAGCCGGCAATCGTTTCATCAATCTTTGAAAAAAGAAAGAAAGATTTAGAAAGACTCTGGTCGGGGATCAGTAAAGGCAAATATCATTTCCCTCTGAAATTCTTTATCCTGTTACCTCTGGATATTCTTGTAATACAGATAAGCTTTGCCTATATGATATTCGGACGCTTTATCCTTGCAAGGTCCTATATTCCTGATAATAAATGTGACGGATGCGGTATTTGTGCAGCACATTGTCCTGTGGGAGCTATCAGAATGCATGGCGATAATCCGTACTGGACTCACAGGTGTGAAAGTTGTATGCGGTGCTCAAATATCTGTCCGAAAAGTTCAATTAACTCTTCCGTACCTGTTATGATCCTCTACTCATGGGTAATATTCAGGATTGCTGCCTATAATGGTTTGTTTAACTTTCTATGGATAAGGCTCAATGCAATTGTCAAGCCTTTTGATTATATTCTCTATTATATGATACTCTGGGTGGCTGTCCTGCTTCTGGTATATATACAATACCTGGTAATTTACTATGTCAGAAGGTCAGTGTTTATTAACCGGATTATCACCTATACAACACCTATGAAATACTGGAGACGTTATATTGCTCCGGGATTCAAGGGTGAATACAAATCTGTGAAATCTGAATAAATCTGTGCTAATCTGAGCTTCCCCCGAACTCCATCAGGTATGCCTTAATGAAGCTGTTAAGCTCACCATCAAGGACCGCCTGTACATTACCTGTTTCGTAATCAGTGCGCAGGTCCTTCACCATCTTGTATGGATGTAGAACATATGATCGAATCTGTGAGCCCCATTCTATTCTTTTCTTTTCACCCTCTATTTTTGCCTGTTCTTCCATTTTTTTTCGTAACTCCAGCTCATAGAGATGAGATTTCAGTATCCGCATGGCATTCTCCTTGTTCTTAAGCTGCGAGCGTGTTTCCTGGTTTTCAATAACCAGGCCTGTTGGCTGATGCCTTAACCTGACAGCTGTCTCAACTTTATTTACATTCTGTCCGCCTGCACCACTCGATCTGAAGGTCTCCCAGGTAATATCCGCAGAATTTATCTCTATTTCTATACCTTCATCAACCAGGGGTGATACAAATACTGATGCAAATGTTGTTTGACGTTTACCCTGGGCATTAAACGGAGAGATCCTGACTAGCCTGTGCACCCCATTCTCACTTTTCAGATAGCCATATGCCCTTTCTCCCGAAAATTCAAGGGTGCAGGATTTTACTCCTACATCTTCCCCGGGCAGATAATCCAGCTCCTTCACTTTGTAATTGTTCCTTTCACCCCACCGAATATACATTCTCATAAGCATTTCGGCCCAGTCATTACTTTCAGTCCCTCCGGCACCTGCATTTATCTTTAGAATGGCACCAAGCTGGTCTTCTTCCTTCCTTAGCATATTTTTTAACTCCAGCTCCTCAACCAGTTTCATTGTCATATCAAACTGCTGTTCCAGGTCCTCTCCTGTCGCCTCCCCCTCCTTAACAAAATCATGGATTACCATCAGGTCTTCGACAGCCTGATCAGTGGCTTCAAATGCAGTTATCCACCCTTTCAGGACAGATATTTCCCTCATCTGGTCTTCGGCAGCCCTGGGGTCGTCCCAGAAACCTGGTTGTTGTGTCTGGGCCTCCTCCTCAGCCAGAAGATTTATCTTATCATCAATGTCAAAGATACCTCCTCAGCGCATCACGACGCTCTGTAATATCTTTCAACTGCTCTGTCGTTATCATTTGGTTATTTTTTGTAAAAATATATCATTAGTTCATCTCTGACAAGAATAAATAGCCTAATGCCTGAAAGTTCTTCAGAAAATTGAGTATCAGATGATGATTGTTACCTTTAATATCTTTATAAATGTTAATCGCTATTTTTGCAGCTTATTTCTGATACAATGAAAAAACTGATCGAATGGTTCAGGCCTATGGCTAAGTATTTTCTGGTAATCTGGGTGGTTCTGATTGTTTTTTTTTCATCGCTCCCTAACACTCCGAAGTTAAAAATTGATATCCCCTCATTTGAAATAAGGATTGACTATCTGCTACACTTTTTTGAATATTTTATACTGGCATTCCTGGCAATGGTTACATTTAATACCGTTTCCGGTCCCGGGAGACCCGGGAGGATTGCAGTAATAATTATTATGCTGGCACTATTTGCTTTGGCTGATGAGACCCACCAGCTACTTATTCCCGGAAGGTCATTCAACCTTACAGACCTGCTTTCCAATTTTGCAGGCCTTGCTGCCGGATCATTTTTTACTATTTCAATATCTCCGCAATCTTCAGACTGAATCATTTATCCTGTGCCCTCTCCTATGTTCTTCATCATGTTTGTTGTGAACGATGTAAAATCCTTTAAATTTACATTTTGAATCAATTTTAATAAAAACCAAATTTGTTCTGCTATGAAATCTTTTACCTTCGGCAATTTACTTGTTGGATTTTCTTTCATACTGGTAACTGGTCAGTTTACTTTTGCTCAGGAAGCCGGTGGCCCTGTCGAAAAAGCAAAATCGTATCCGGCGAAGGAGACAGCCCTTTCGTATCTCGGGAAAGATAAAACAGTTGAGAAATATGGGAGGATTTCTGATGCTATCTGGGGATTCGCCGAACTGGGTATGCAGGAGTTTAAATCCTCTGAGTTATTAATAAAGACTCTCGAAGAAGAAGGTTTCACTATCCTGAAGAATGTAGCCGGAATGCCCACCTGCTTTACAGCTACCTGGGGTGAGGGGAAACCGGTAATTGGAGTCCTTGGTGAGTTTGATGCCCTTCCAATGATATCGCAGAAAGGACTGGTACCACAAAAGGATCCACTGGTAACCGGAGCACCCGGACACGGATGCGGACACAACATGATGGGTACGGCCGGAGTAGCATCCGTAATAGCTGTAAAAAGGAGTATGGAAAAGCATAACATCAAAGGTACGATCAGGTTTTATGGTTCTCCGGCAGAAGAAACAGTCATCAGCCGGCCATATATGGTAAAAGCAGGAGTATTTGATGATGTGGATGCAGTAATTGATAATCATGCCGGAAGTGGATTTGGAACGGGATATGGAGTTGGCGGAAATGCAGTTATCTCAGTCATATTCACCTTCAGCGGACGAACAGCACACTCTGCTGGTGCGCCCTGGGATGGAAGGAGTGCTCTTGATGCGGTTGAGATTATGAATATATCTGCTAATTACCTTCGCGAGCACCTGCGCTACACCCACAGACTGCATTATGTTATCGTCAGTGGAGGGGAGGCCCCTAATGTGGTACCTGATAAAGCCTCCGTCTGGTACTATGTCAGGAATACTGATGAAAGTGTTGAAGAGATGTACGAGCGCGTGGTTAACTGTGCCAAAGGAGCAGCGCTTGCTACAGGGACAACGCTGGAGGAGATACGTGTGCTGACCGCTGTTCACCAGCGACATGCCAACAAGGGCATGGCAGAACTGATCCAGTCGAATATTGAACTGGCAGGCATGCCTGCCTGGACCGATGAAGAGAATGAATTTGCCAGGGCTCTGCAAAAGGAACTTGGCAAGGAGGAGAAAGGATATCCACAGGAGGTGAATAGCCTGGAGAAGCCGTCAGGTATCCAGGTTGGAGGAGGATCTTCGGATGTTGGGGAAGTGACTCTGGTAGCACCAACAGCAACCCTGCGTTTTCCGGGAGGTGTCCCGGGAGCAACAGGGCACCACTGGTCGGCAGTTGCCTCTTATTACGGAACTGCTGCATGGAAAGGTCTTAATGCGGGCGCTAAGGTAATGGCCGGTACTGCCCTTGATCTGTTCACTCAACCTGAGCTGCTGGAAGCTATTAAGATGGAGTTTGCTGAGTACTCAGCCGAACATCCGTACAATTCATTCCTCCCTGAGGGAGCCGAGCCGCCGCTTGATCTTAACAGGGAGCTTATGGAGCGGTACAGGGAAATTCTGATGCGTATCAATGAGTCTGAATTTTAGACCACCGCACATGCCACACAGGCCGGTGCCCCGTGTCATGATGTTGAAGCACTGAGGGGCTAATAGACTTTATAGCCTGAGAAAGTACCTGAAATATTATACGGGTCTATAGTAAATCCGTTAGTCTGTTTTATTTTAACAGACACTTTATCATCTAATTCAAGCTTTATTGTGCAATTACCTCTGTAATAACCAACAGAACTAGTTGTTCCAATAACAATCTCGGAATCATCATTATTCACTTGGATTACAACAGAAGTAGCATTTCTCAGATCCAAAGCAACATGAAATGCATATATTCCTTTCACGGGTGCTGTAAAAATACCCGTACTTGTATTGTAGGCATTCCCGTCATTATATCCTGTTACTGTTATCTGATTAAATATTAAGGGGACTGGCGTATCATCTGGCATAGTAAGTGACCCTGAAATGGCAGCTTTATAAGCTATAATACTTCCAATCTCTAAACTGTTTCCGCCCGATATTGATAAGGTATGTATACCTTCATTATATATCAGGAGTTGTTCATCAGTATTGTCAAGATATTTGATAAGATTAATCTCTGCAGCACTTGGATTATTATCTATTGACAGAATATCTCCGCTTAGATCAAGGTCCTGAATTTCATTCGCAGGATCCGAATCAGGATCATTGACAAGTGAAGCTAAAGAAACTGAATCTGTAATATTGCTTATATAAAGTTTTCTTGTGGCAGCATTAAATCCAAGTGTCTGGTTATCCGTATTATCCTTATATGATCCGAGATTAATTTCTGATGCTTCAATGTTTCTGGTAATCCTCAGTTTGTCGCCATCAAGACGAAGATCCTGTATCTCATTTTCAGGATCAGCATCAGCATCGTCAACATCAAGTTTGGCAAAGGTCACAAAATTACCATTTGTAATGCTGAGTGTATCATCCTTGAGTGAAAGGTATTGAATCAATGAACTGAGGTTAACCATATTTCCCCCGTAAATGCTCAGATTCGCTCCGTCAAATGACAATGTCTGATCATCGGTTGCCGGATCTCCCGGAGGACCCGGAGGTCCTTCCGGTCCGGGTTCAAGCGACCTGGCTGCATAAAGTGCATACGGTACGCTCAGGAACTGCATCGTGCCCATGTCAACAAACCCGGATGTAAATTTTATCTCCACCCTAAGGAAATGTGAATCCTGTTCCCAGTTGATGTCAGAGAACTGTTCAACGTTACCCGCAAGAGGTGTACCTTTACCTATTATCACCGAAAAGACACCATATTTGGATGTTGTTATACCAGAATGAACCTCCTGGTATTCAAGGACCCCCAACGGTGATCCTGATAGTATGCTGAACTTTACGTCTATTATCTTGCTTGTAAGTTCATCACCGTAGCCATCCCTGGCTACAGCCTGATAATTTATCCCGAACGGCACCTGCTGTGCTATAAGCGCTGCAGAAGAAATGAATAATATAAATGCCGGAAGTGCAAACCGTAGATTTTTCATCAGCTTTTACATTTTTTCAACCTTGAATAACCTCGCGATCTTTTTATTTGAGGCTTCAACATGAATAAAATAGAGGCCTCTTTTAAACTCACTTACATCCAATACCTCAAGTCTCCAGAATTTTCCTGTACACTCATATCTGTTCCTGTAAAACAGGGATCCGTCAATCCCAAAGATGGTAAGTTCATATTCTACACCTGTTTCACCAAACATCTCAACCTTCAGATCATCAAGAACAGGATTGGGGTAAACTTTAACTCCATTACCAGGTGGTGGTTGTGGTGTTACAAGTCTGCAACCGGGCTGCTGAAAACCCTGTGTAAGATCATATTTTTCAGAATGGATAAAATCAACGATGGATTCTCCTATTGTCTGGCTAATACTGTAACCTGATCCGTTGGCTACGTTAGCGGCGACAACGAGAACCTGGTGAGACAACTCCTGGGCGTTTAGACCAGTCCAGGATACTACCAGTAAGACTATAAAGATCCCCCTCTTCAGCATAAAATTGATAGTATGCGAAGCCAAAAATATAAAATTTTGTTAATTATACACCCTTTTTGCCTGATTATTTGCTGTTTGGGTATATCATGGCTGCCAGATCAGGCCACCTTATGAGCCTTAACACAAAAGGAAAAAGCAGACCTGCAAATCCAATTATTGACACTGAAACCAGTGCAGGAACATTAATAACCCTGAGGCCGGTTGTAAGGCCTATCAATATGATTATATAGCTGATAATCTGATATATAAAACTCTTATCGAAACGAATCCGGGTTGATCTCACCGCGAAAAAAATGAACAGCCCGCACATCACTCCCTGGGTAATTACTGTTGCAAGAGCGGATCCTTTTGCATGCCAATTTGGAATCATTATAAAATTGAGTAAAATATTTAGAAACATCCCTCCTGCAGCTATAAAATTCATGATTTTTAGCTTTCCCAGAGCTGTTAACAGGGTACTGAACAGATAGACAAGCGATACCGGAACATAACCACACATAAGAATAGCCAGCAACACCGACGATTCATCCACGTGTCCCACATAGAGCAAATCCATTATTTCATACGGATATACAACCGAGACGATGGCTGTGACAATGGCCGGAATGATCATTAGAATAGCTGAAAAACGAACCAGACCTGAAACGGTCTCCTGACTGCTTATCATCTTTGAATACATTGGAAGAAGAATGACGGCAAAAAGATATGGTATCATTGCCGCAGCATCCAGAAGCCTGAACGACTGAGCGTAAATACCCGATTGCACTGTCCCGTCGGGCAGAATACGCTCAAGCATGACCGTGTCAATCCTCCAGTAGACCGACATAAAAAGTGCCAGCAGGGCAAAGGGCGCACTTCCCTTGAGGATCGCAAGAATCTGTGATGTTGAAAAATTGATTGATCTGACAGCTCCCCTGGAGAGAACAAGAGCTAAGGAAATGAGGAAAGTGATACCATACCCTGCTGTTTGACAGTAGACAAACCACTCAATCCTGAAGCGCCTTTCAGTTATCCCCCCCCATAATAGTAAACTGCAAATAATTATCATTATAAGCCTGTCAGTAACTGAAAGGAAACTATCTATCCTGAATAGTTGCAGAGCTGTTATATTTGAACGAAGGTACAGGATAAATGAGGCAAGGAACTGGTTGACCATCAGAATATACAGCAACGACATTTGTCTGCCGGAATACCCGATGATACCCGCTATAACCAGGCTGACTATAACATACAGAATGGCAAAAGCCAGCCTGATAAGAAAAATGTTGCCTATCATACCGGTAATAAGCGAAGGGTCGCCGGAAATACTCCTGTTGTTGTAATTGGTGATACCAAAATCGAGCAATATTGTAAACAGGACTGAAAAGCTGAAAAGTGAAAAATAAAAGCCATAATCATCTGCTCCTAAAAGGTTCTGAACCGAACGGTCGATACCCAGTACCCAAAAGGCTTTGATTATTATGTTTAGTACAAGAAGTAATGATATATTTGTAAAGAATTTCCTCTTCAACTGATTGGATTTGATTTTTTATAACGACCTTACAAAGTATAAAATATTTCTCATGTTCTCACTGATACTGCTGGCATAAAATTCAAAATTATGAACATCGCAGTTAACACGAGGCTACTCATTAATGATATCCATGGTGGTATTGAGTGGTTTGCATGTGAGACATTGTCCAGAATCACAAGAGATCATCCGGAACATAGATTCTTCTTTATTTTTGATCGCCATTTTGATGAATCCTATCTCTTCTCAGACAACATTGAACCGGTGGTTATCAGACCAAAAACCAAGCATCCGGTCCTCTGGTATTACTGGCATGAGATTGCAACACCCCGGGTGATCAGGAAACTGGCTGCTGACCTCTATCTGTCACCCGATGGTATGATCCCTCTGAGGACAGAAGTTCCTTGTCTGCCGGTAATCCATGATATAAATTTTTATCATCGCCCCGGTGATCTCCCTATCATAAAATCATACTATTACAGGCATTACTTCCCCAGGTTCGCAGATAAGGCCTCACGAATTGTTACTGTTTCAGAGTATTCAAAAGCCGACATGATTAAAACATGGGGAATAGATCCCGAAAAGATAGATGTCGTCTATAACGGGGTCTCCGATAAATTCTTCCCTGAGAATGGTGAAAGTATTGAAATCACCAGAAGAAACTATTCTGATAACAATCCATATTTTCTTTTTGTGGGGAACCTCTCACCACGCAAGAATGTCCCCAATGTTGTAAGGGCCTTTAATCTTTTCCGCGAAAAAACAGAAGAAAGATTTAAGTTACTGATTACCGGCAGCAGATTCTTTATGAACAGTGATCTCGACAGGGCTGTACAGCGATCCCCGTTCCGGTCAGACATACACTTTACCGGCAGTAAGAACCAGGATGATCTCAGGAATCTCTACTGTGCCTCTGAATCACTGCTTTTTGTACCATGGCTCGAGGGATTCGGTATTCCGGTGGTTGAAGCTATGAGATGTGGGATACCTGTGATTACTTCTGACAGAACCTCTTTACCTGAAATTACCGGTGATGCGGCCTTGCTGGTCGATCCATCCAGCCCTGAAGCCATCTGCGACAGTATGGTTATGATCGCTTCAGACAAATCATTGAAGGAGAAACTGAGGACCAGGGGGATATCACGTAGCAGGAGGTTCACGTGGGAGAGAACGGCTGATCTTCTGTGGACATCAATTGAAAAAGTAACAAAACCCTAACCATATGTTAAAGTCATTTTTCAGTAAAAAATTGGTTGAAGCCGGGTGCGACGAGGCAGGCAGAGGGGCACTGGCCGGTCCGGTTGTTGCAGCAGTTGTTATTCTGCCCAAAAGGTACAGGAATGCCATATTAAACGACTCAAAGAAATTGAGCCCTGAAAAGAGAGAATTGCTTAAAGTGGAGATAAAAGAGAAAGCTATTGCCTGGAGTATCGCCATGGTTGATAATCATGAGATCGATCAGCTGAATATCCTCAGGGCAACCTACAAGGCAATGCATATGGCTATTGAAAAGATTGACAAAAAGCCTGAGTTTCTTCTGGTCGACGGAAATAATTTCATACCTTTCAAGGATATTCCGTTCAAGACAATTATTGAAGGTGATTCAAAATTCATGTCGATCGCTGCAGCTTCAGTTCTCGCAAAAACCTACAGGGATGAATACATGGTTCAGCTTCACGAAAAGCATCCTGAATATGGATGGAATACCAATAAGGGATATCCCACCAGGGAACACAGAGATGCCCTGTCAGAACATGGAGCAACCGATTATCACAGGAAAACATTTAAGCTTGGGGATTCACAACTCGACCTGTTTTGATAATTACCCTGCTTTGTATTTGTTAAAAAAGCTATATTTGATTTCTTCAAATTATGATTAAACCTCAAAAATTATTATTCATGAAAAGATTACTCTCTATCCTGTTTTCGTTGATATTTATACTGAATATCAATCTAAAAGCTGATGAGGGCATGTGGATACTGCCCCTGCTTGAACAACTGAACATGGGAAAAATGACCGAGCTTGGTCTGAAACTCTCAGCTGAAGAGATTTATAGTCTAAATCAGCCCAGCATTAAAGATGCTATTGTGATCTTTGGTGGTGGATGTACAGCAGAAATTGTCTCTTCAAAAGGACTGCTCCTGACCAACCACCACTGCGGGTATGGCAGGATACAGGCTCACAGCACTGTTGAACATGATTATCTTAAAGATGGTTTCTGGGCTGAAACCCTTGCAGATGAGTTACCGAATCCAGGCCTTTCAGTTACCTTCCTGGTCAGGATTGAAGATGTCACCGATAAGGTGCTTGCCAGGGTTAAGGACAAGATGACCGAAGATGAAAGGTTTGAGCTGATAGACCAGGCAAGAGGTGAAATTGTTCAAAATGCAACGGCAGGAACTCATTATAATGCCAGTGTAACCTCTTTTTACGGCGGTAATTACTATTACCTGCTCGTTTATGAAGAATTCAATGATGTTCGTTTTGTAGGCGCACCTCCGACATCCATTGGCAAATATGGTCATGATACCGACAACTGGGAATGGCCACGTCATACAGGAGATTTCAGCGTATTTCGTGTTTATATGGGCCCTGATGGTAATCCGGCCGAATATTCCGAAGATAATATCCCTTTAAAGCCCAAGCATTACCTCCCGGTGTCGATAAAGGGTGTTCAGAAAGGCGATTTTGCGATGATCCTGGGTTATCCGGGAGGAACACAACGTTATATGACATCGTATGAAGTTGATGAAGTGCTCAAGATCACTCACCCAAACAGGATTAAGATCCGTGGTATCAGGCAGGAGATTCTCATGGCTGATATGATGGCCGATCCGAAAGTGAATATTCAGTACGCTTCAAAATATTCCGGCTCATCCAATTATTGGAAGTTTTCCATTGGTCAGAAAGCAGGGCTGGAAAGATTGAATGTCAAGGCTGATAAGGCTGAAATGGAAAAAGAATTTACTGTATGGGTAAATGAAAAAAAGGCCCGGCAAGAGAAATATGGTAATGCCATTGAGCTTATTAGAACATCAATTGAGGGAAGGGCCGATTATAGTAATGCCCAGCAGTACCTTCTTGAATGTTTACTTAACGGAACCGAATTACCGGGCATGGCACGTAATGCTCAGAATCTTTTGAATGCAATGTCAGAAGGCAATGCCGAAGCTATAACGGAAGCGAAAGAACGTCTAAATGCCAGGGCTGAAGCATTTTATAAGAACTACAGCCCGCTAACAGATCTTAAAGCCTCAAAAGCCATGGTTAAGGTCTTTTTGAAAGATATTGATGAGAAGTTCTATCCTGACTTTGTGAATGAAATTAATAATATGTATGGCGGCGATTCAGATAAGTATATAGAGAATATGTTTAAAACCTCTGTATTCGCCAGCCAGGATAAGTTTAATGAATTTATGCAGAATCCTGACACTGCTACCCTTGGGAACGACCCTGCATTCAAAGTTGGTATTTCAACCATTGATATGTATCGTACCCTTATAGGTAGCTCGGCCGAGTATAATGCAAATTATAATAAAGGGCACAGGATGTATGTCGCCGGTCTGAAAGAGATGGCTCCCGGGAAGGTTCAATATCCGGATGCAAACTTTACAATGCGCCTTACCTATGGCTCAGTGCTTGATTATGAGCCAAAAGATGCTGTCATCTACAAGCATTTTACAACTATGTCCGGAATTATGGAAAAATATATTCCCGGTGATTATGAATTTGACCTTCCCGAAGATCTTATAAAACTCTACAAGGAGAAAAAATTCGGACGATATGCAGCTCCTGAAGGATATATGCCGGTATGCTTCCTTACAAATAATGATATCACCGGAGGAAACTCCGGCAGTCCGGTCATAAATGGCAATGGAGAACTTCTCGGACTTGCCTTTGATGGAAACTGGGAAGCCATGAGCGGTGATGTAGCATTTGAACCTGATCTGCAAAGATGTATCTGCGTTGATATACGCTATGTCCTCTGGATAATGGATATCTATGCAGGAGCATCACACCTGGTTGAAGAAATGGATATAAGGGAATGATGCGAAGGTGATGCGAACAGAAATGTGAAGGTGATGAGAATAAGGCGCGGGCTGCACAAAACGGCTCGCGCTTTTCTTATCAGTGAAATTAGTTATATTATAATAGAGATATTAATCTTCAACTTTATCAACCAATGCCGTTAGGCAGGTTATCTGCCAATTCTTTATCTTTGCACCGAAAACCTGCAACAAAAACAGACATTAATATATGAACATAAGTCCTGTAGAAATAGCAGCCGCATTTATGGTGCTTTTTGCGATCATCGATGTATTCGGATCGGTACCCGTTATTCTCGACGTGAAATCAAAGGCCGGCAAGGTTGGCACCTTAAAGGCAGAATATGAACCCGTGAACATATTAGCAGCTCTCACACTCAATATGGGGATCGTTTACCTTGTTTTGAAACTCACATCATTTTTTGAAAGGATACCTGGTGCTGCCGGACTGCACATACTCAGAAAGATATTTGGTATAATATTACCCGCTATAGCCGTTCGTCTGTTACTGTCAAACACCGGAATTATACTCCCCCATGCCAGATAGCGTTATTATCTATACCGATGGTGCTGCCAGGGGTAATCCCGGCCCTGGCGGATACGGTGTTCTACTGATCTCCGGGAAACACAGGAAAGAACTTTCCGGGGGATTCAGGCTTACTACTAACAACAGGATGGAGCTTCTTGCCGTGATCATTGGCCTGGAAGCTCTAAAGAAAGAGGGAACACTGGTCACCTTTTATGCCGATTCAAAGTATGTAACAGAGGCCGTATCCAGGGGATGGCTATTCGATTGGGAGAATAAAGGATTCAGGAAAAAGAAGAACACCGACCTCTGGAGACGATTTCTTGCTGTGTACAGGAAACATAAAGTCAATTTCAAATGGGTTGAAGGTCATGTGGGAATAGAAGGAAATGAAAGATGCGATATGCTTGCCGTACAGGCATCTTTAAAAGAAGGTCTGCCTCCGGATGAAGGCTATGAGGCTGAGATGAACGACAATACCCTGTTCTGAACATATCCTCCTGAAATATTGCATCTTAACAAGGGAAAATGCATATTTGCATATATTATTAGGTATAATATGAGAAAATTACACCTTAACCCTACTGGCCTGACCCCCGGGATCCTGCTTGATCCTGATCAGAACAGATATATCATCAGAGGCAATAGCAGGCCTGAAGATGTCAGGGAACTTTACTTCCCGGTCATCGAATGGCTGGCCGATTTCAGGAAACTGCTCTTATCCGATGACCATTCCGGGTTCACAGAAGAGAATCCGTTCGTCATGCAGTTTGACCTGGTCTACTTTAATTCCTCAACAGCTAAGTTTCTGTTTGACATAATTCATGAGTTCAGGCAAATGAAGGAATGTGGTATCCCGATTGCCATAATATGGCATTATGATGAGGAAGATATTGATATGAAGGAGGCTGGTGAGAATCTTTCATATCTTGCTGAACTAGAATTTATTTATCTAAAAAAGTAGGGATTCAGGGATGAGAGGACAAAACGAGCTTTACAGGATCCTTTCAGAACTCAAAATAGAGTTTCAATATAGAGAACATCCCCCCGTAGCTACAATTGAAGAAGCAAAGAAGTACTGGACCAACCTTGACAGCGGTCGCTGCAAGAACATTTTCTTGCGTAACCATAAGGGAAACAGGCACTACCTGGTAATACTGGAGCACGAGCGTAATCTTGTAATGAAAGACCTTGAGCGACGGCTCAAACAGGGGAAACTTACATTTGCCTCCGAAAAACGATTAAAGAAATACCTTGGATTGGACCCGGGTTCAGTCTCCCCCCTCGGACTTATTAATGATATTGAGAACCATGTTCACATCTTTATCGATGAGAAATTAAAGGAGTTTGACCGACTCTCCTTTCACCCCAATATAAATACTGCATCAATAGTGATCTCATCCCGTGACTTCACAAAATTCCTGACCTTTACCGGAAACAGCTTTGAGTACCTTAAGCTGTATGATGACTAGCCTCTGACCTCCTGATTTATTTATTTTTGAGCCTCTGATCCCTGCCGACCAAATGAATCTTTTGCATCCAAAAGATTCATTATATAATCTGATTACTATTTAATAGTCTCTGTTAATTTTTATTAACATTGTATAAAACCATTGAATATCTGAAACTTAATAGACTGAATTTATTATTTCAGGATTTCTCTGCAACAATAAAAACTTTTAACCGTCATTACACTAGCTAACACTAAGAAACTTAGAGAATGAAAAAGAACCTGACTCTGATAGCAGTCCTGCTATTTGTTGTTATATCTGCATCTTTTGCTCAATATGAGCCTAAGAAAGTATACAAGGCCTTCCGGATCGAGAATGCACCTCTGATTAACGGTAACTTCGACGATGAAGCCTGGCAGAATGGTGACTGGGAAGGAAATTTTATCCAGTTTGAACCCTATGCCGACAGGGCACCCTCACAGCAAACAGAATTTAAGCTTGCTTTTGACGACATGAACATCTATGTCGCTATAAAAGCACTGGATTCCACCCCTGATAGTATCACCAACAGGATGAGCCGCCGCGATAATGGGGATGGTGATATGGTCTTTATAGTACTTGACAGTTACCACGATCTTCGCACCGGGTTTACCTTTGGAGTAAGCTCGGCAGGAGTGCGATTTGATATGATATATTCAAATGACGGTGAGTCAGAGGATGCAACATGGGATCCTATCTGGCAGGCTAAATCACAGGTACATGACTGGGGCTGGGGGGCTGAGATGAAGATCCCGCTTACACAGCTTAGATTTGAGAAAAACTCAAGGGAAGTCTGGGGTTTCGAGGTAGCGCGGCAGATATTCAGGAATAATGAAATGAGCCTCTGGCACCCGATACCGAGAACCGCATCAGGACTTATTCACGCAATGGGAGAGCTTGACGGTCTGCAGGAGATGGAGCCACGAAAGCAATTGGATCTCACACCGTACGGAGTCGCTTCTGTCAATACCTACGAAGCAGAGGAGGGTAATCCCTTCGCAACCGGTACAGATCCAAAATATAATATTGGTCTTGACGGAAAGATTGGTGTGACCAATAACCTTACACTCGATTTCACTATCAATCCCGACTTCGGACAGGTTGAGGCCGATCCCTCTGAGGTCAATCTTTCTGCTTTTGAGACATTTTTCGAGGAAAAAAGACCCTTCTTTATAGAGGGTAATAGTATCACCAGTTTTAATGTTGGGCTGGGCGACGGGGATGTGGGTAACGATAACCTCTTTTATTCCCGGCGGATAGGACGGAGACCGCAGGGATATCCATCGCTGGACGATGGTGAATATGCCAATATCCCAATATATACACGTATTCTGGGGGCAGCCAAACTTACCGGAAAAACAAAGAATGGATTATCAATTGGTGTTATTGAAAGTGTGACAGCCGATACCAGGGCAAAAATTGATAATGACGGTGCGGAGAGAAAGGAGACAGTTGAACCTCTCACCAACTACGCCCTTGCAAGGGTACAGAAAGATTTCAATAAGGGTAATTCTATTATTGGAGGAGCAGTAACAAATACAATAAGATCCCTTGATGGCACTGATATGGATTGGCTGCATAAGAATGCCACCGCTGCAGGCATAGATTTCACCCAGCTGTTTAAAGAACGTAACTATAGATTGGTAGCAGCACTATACTTTAGCAATGTTCAGGGTACAGCCGAAGCAATATCCTATACCCAGCGTTCCTCTGCCAGGTATTTCCAGAGACCCGATGCCGATTATGTGGAATATGACGATACCCGGACAAGTCTTTCTGGTCACGGAGGAAAATTTGAATTTGGAAAGATCGGCGGAAACTGGAATTTCATGTTCCTTAATGTCTGGAAAAGTCCGGGATTGGAATTTAACGACATGGGATATATGAGACAGGCCGATAATATCCTGAATGTGATATGGACAGGGTACTCTTTCACAGAACCCTTCAGTATCTTCAGAAGTCTCAACATGGGTGGCGATATGTATATCTCATCTGACTTTGGTGGACGACTTGGCGGTATAGGTATTGAATACAATGTAAATGCCAACTTCAGGAACTACTGGAATGGAGGCTTTGGGGGTGGGTACAATACCAGGCAGGTTTCCAACGGTATGCTCAGGGGTGGCCCCTCGATGTACATGCCCAATGGTTCAAGATTCAATTACCAGATTTCAACAGATGACAGGAAAGTGTTTTCTTTTGGATTTTTTGGAAATACCAGCTGGGGTGCAGAAAAATACTTTAAAAACAATAGCTACAGCCTCAGCATGACAGTCCGTCCTTTGAATACCCTGACGGTTTCATTGAATCCCGGATACTCTTCCAATTATTCAGAACTTCAGTATGTCACCAGTAGGGACATGAATGATGATGATCGTTATATTTTTGGCAGTATTGATCAGAAAGTGCTTAGCATGTCGCTCAGAATAAACTATAATATTACTCCCGATCTTACTATACAGTACTGGGGACAACCATTTGTAGCTACAGGTGATTATTCTGATTTCAAGATGATAACCGATCCGAAAGCTGATGAATTCAGCGACCGGTACCATGTTTACACCGCCCAGCAAATCAACCTTGTCGATGATTACTATGAAATTGATGAAGATACTGATGCGAGTTTTGATTATGATTTTGGCAATCCGGATTTCAGTGTCGATGAGTGGCTATCGAACCTGGTGATCAGATGGGAGTTCCTGCCAGGGTCAACAGCTTACCTGGTATGGTCGCAAACGAGAGATTATTTTGAACCGAACGGAACGTTTGAAGTATGGGAAAATATGAACAACCTGTTCACAGATAAAAGGGCAAACAATACCTTCCTTTTGAAATTCTCCTACAGGTTCGGATTAAGATAACTTGTCAGCTTTTCTCCCTGCAAGCAATAACCTTACAAGCCCGGCGCCCAGTTTTATTATTGAGTGTATTATGAGGTAAAACTGCAATGGTTATTACACAAAGATACGACTTTCCCGGGAGACCCTGAATAAATAGTCAGCAGGTGTTTGGGGTCTTGTCCCGCAAGAGGGACTGTCTTGCTCTTTACGCAGGCTTAACGGCACAAAGGCGTAAGGACAGGGACGACCGTTAATGAGGGGGGTGGTTGAGTAACACCATAAAGGCAATGAGGGGGAGACCGGGAGAGAGATATGAATCCGTGAAAAGCCGACTGTCTGCCCTCAGAAAATCCACTGTAACCGGCTGGTCAGAATATTTGGAGTCTACTTCAGTTTTTTATATCTTGCATTATTACTGTTCTGATATCATTTATTTGAGTTTGAGATTGTATCCGGGATTGCAGCATCCGTGGTGGTTGCTTCCTGTTCCGGGTGAGTTTATGTAGTTGATGACGATCCTTTAATATAATATTTACCAACCCAATCCTTATAATATGGCACGTCAAATCAAACAGGAGAACCCCTATCAAAGCAGGCTCCTGAAACTGATCCCAAGCGAGATAGTGGCGGCATACCTTGCGATCACCGGCTTCATCCCTGAAGATTACCCGTACGCAAAAGTATTGTTGACACTTATTACTCTTGCCTTACTGGTAATGATCCCGTTCTACCTTAATAAATTCCAGGGTGTAAGGGGTCCCTTCCAGATTGCCTTTACATCCCTTTCATTTGTTATATGGGTATATTCTCTCGGTGGACCGTTCAAATACTGGGGCATCTATGAGGCCGTGATCGGATCATCGTTCCTGGTCCTCTGGACACTCCTCATTCCATTTTTTATCAAACCTGAAGAACATGTCAGCAATGTACCATCTGGTAATTGAACACCTGGGAGTAAGGCGATGCCTGGCCAGGAGCAAGAAAGATGATTTCACCCAGGGAATGTATATTGATTGCTCCCGGGATCTTGGGTGCATCCCCGATAACCATATAAGGGATGTGAAGATAAAATGTGCCGGTAATATACCACTTGAAAAGAGTGCGGGAGTATATCGCGACTGAACTGACATTATGATCTTAATAATACCTGATAACCTTAACGCAATGAAAAATAACCTTCTCATATTATTCATGACGGGTTTTATCATATCAGCCGGGTGCAGTACCGTGAAACGTTATGCATCTGTAAGATATGCCGGAGAAGACCAGTCACTTGTAACTATGAACCTCTTCGGGTACAGGCTGTATACAGATAACAATGAGGGTTCACCCAGGAACCTGTGGGACCTGAATGCAAATGCCCAGGCCAACCTTCTTGAAATACTAGACAAAAGATACACGGATAACTACATGTTTATCCGCTCACTCAGTAATAAATACCTGGAAGGCAGCCTCGGTGTTATCCCGCCGGAAAGCTACATTGACAGGGATCTCCGGCTGGTTTTTTCAGTATCCAGGGAAAGGGATTTCAGTAAGATAGCCAAAAGTTTTGAAGCCTGGAACCCGGTTGCAGACAGGATCGAATACCTGAAGTTCACAATAACACTCCCGGACTCACTAAAAATAATATTCACCGGGTGGAACAGGTATTCGACCGAATATGCAGATATCGATATTGCCGGGATAACTTTCAATAAAAGTTTCGATATCAGCCCCGAAGGGAGCTTCTCTGAAAGCATGGATAACATTAAGAGAACAGGAAATATTCCTGCCCTGGGTAATATAAGCGTAAAGGAGGAACAGAAAATCCGGTACAGGTACCTGAAACTTAACGGACGTATAAATGACAAACAGGTTGAGATTGAGGAGGAAGGGACAAGGGAAACTGACCTTACAGGCAACATAATCATTGATGTCTCACTCAATCTCGGAGCATTCCGTGAAAAAGTATTCATACCATACAGGCTGCCGGATGAACCGGACGACAAAGGAAAACAGGGTAGTATGATCCTGCAGGGTATTGATGTTCCCGTGCCTGACATCGGATATGCTGCCGGTGCGGTAACAGCGGATCTTAATATGGAATATGTCTACAGGCATGTCACCGGGGGAAACAAAACATTCCAGGAGTGGGACGACCATGTTGAATATTATACAGGTAAAAGATCCGGCAGGATCATACTGTTTGACAGGTATGATTACCTTCCCCCGTTCCATACCATAGGAACTGAACAGCCTGGGAAAAAGGTGGTTATGGTAAGTACAGCCGATGGCAAATGGTACTCATTGAAGTTCAGAAACTATGAGGACGCCTGTAATTTCCAGGAATGGCTGGCAGGATATTCAGGCAATGCAGGCAATTCCGGCAAGGCGGTAGTTTGCGGGGATTATACACTTCATTTTGACGGGGAACCTCTCACGGGAAACGTCCTGTCAAGCAACGGGAACCTCGGCGTTCTCCCTTTTTATTAGGCCCGTGCCCCGGGTCCCCCTTTGAATTGCGAACATATCGACGAAGTCAACGGGACCAGGGGAGTGTAACAACATACACTTTTTTAATTATGAACATTATCCACTTGCCTTTTTTATTGGAAATAAGCGTTTGAGAATATTACTAATTAATAATACATGTACGTAGTTTGTCCTAAAATGTATTCCTTTACACTTCTGATATATCCAAGAGGCAATTCCTTACTTTGTGCGGAACGATCTGTGATTCTCAAGGGATAAGTAATCTTTTGTGGAATAAGTCCGCTTCAATAGGTATCTTGCAGTTGTCATATTAATGATTCATTTATAATATTTCGTATGAAGAATTATGAAGCCATTCGTACCATCTGTGAAGAGAACAGCAGGAGGTCCCGCACCGTGATTGACGAGTTTCTGATATACTATGCTGCGGGCCGCAATAATCTGGAACCCAAAATGAACCAACGGTTTGCTGCCTACAGCCATGTGACCCGAAAACTTGAAAAGGAATGGGTTAATATGCTGAAAGCACAATATATCGCACACGAGATCTTCAAGAAAGACGGACTTATAGAAAAATACCTGAACCACGCCGCATCACAACGATTTAGCAGGGAGGAAATAAGTTATCTTAAAAAGCAGTCTATCCAACCCTGGAGATTTAGTTTCAGTGTAATAACCAATGAACCTGCAGATGATTTCTTTATAATGGAGGATGTTTATTCCGGTGAACAATACACATTATTTTCTCCCGGTATTACAAAACTGGTCAGGGACCAGTCTGCCCTTCTCTGGTTCAATCTTATTGGTTTTAACGGAGCATGCTGGCAAAGCTATGGCCCGATCGGGGCTTACACCAGCTTTGAACCTGATGATATCTTTTTTTTCGCTACGGAGCTAAGGCCTGAAATTGAAGATGAAGCGGGAATTCAGGAAGATGTGGAAAACAATCCCGTTCCCTACATGATGCTTTTATCGGGAGCCAGTTATCCGGTGACTTTCCATAAAAATGATCAGTTTGTTCAGGTTATGTCTGAATATGGCCTGGATGCGATCAGTACCAGGGACCTTGGAAAAAGCTTCAAAACGGAATACAATGAAGGGGTTTACAGGTTCACACTGAAAGGTTGGGGAGACCATCCCCATTTTGCCAATGCCTATTATGATGAGCGCGAAAGAGCAATTGTACTTACTGCGATGACTGACCGGGGCTTTCGTGCACTTGTGGCCGGTTTAAACGAGTATGGCTACAATTTTTCTGATGAACCCTTTATCCGTGTGAATCCTTCCATGGTCATAACAGCAAAAGATATCCTGAAAAAGAAAATAACATTGAATGAGTATGATGAGCTTTTCAAACAAGAACCCTCTGAACAGGTGCAGGGAGAACTTGATAAGCTGAACGCATTTATGGCAATGATACTGCCGGATATCAATGCCGGCCGTGAACCTGATATTGAGTCACTGGCCAAAAAAGCAGGTGTGGATGTTGAAACGGCTCGTGAGCTTATCCGGAAAGTTATTGACAGGTTGGATAATCCTGGTCAGCATATGAAATAATAATACCACCCGGACACAAATGTTTTGATAATGTAAATAGGTTTTGTAAATCGTCAGCCTAAAGTTTACCGGTAAAGATTTAATTTTAAGGTGTGGTTCTAAAAACAATGTTTAATGCAATTTACGGACATAGGGAACCACCTTCTCCGGAACCAATTGAGCATGTCTTTCCCGAATGAACTGATCATAACCATATAATTTTAAATGAATAATTTATACATAAATATTTTATTCGGGATAGCCGGTTCACTGCAGACCTGAATAGATGGCTCAATCACACCGGATTTTGCACTAAGTCCCCAAAAAAAATAAAACCCCTGATAATCAGAGGTTTTATGTTCTATAATTGAGGTCGGTAGCGGAGTCGAACCGCTGTACACGGTTTTGCAGACCGTTGCCTAGCCACTCGGCCAACCGACCGTGTGCGCCGTAGTCCAGCTTTACCGGACGAAGGCGTGCCGTGTGCACCGTAGTCCAGCTTTACCGGACGAAGGCGTGCCGTGTGCACCGTAGTCCAGCTTTACCGGACGAAGGCGTGCCGTGTGCGCCGTATTAAAACGATTGCAAATATAAAAAATATATTAAATCTATCCGGGATTTTTATTGAGGGAATCCTGTGTTTAAGCTTGCACTTATAGATACGAGTCAAAGACCCGGAACCCAGGACCGTGCACCGAGTACCAATTCTATCTCACTTCCTCACCAACTCGATCCTGTTATTGAATGCCCTGCCCATAACGGTTGAATTATCTGCTATCGGGTTCTCTTCGCCAAATCCCCTGCACTCTATCCTGCCTGATTCGATACCCAGTTCAACCAGGGCATTCCCCAGCATAGTGGCTCTGTTAATTGACAACTCCCGGTTGACATCTGACCTGCCGATATTATCAGTGTAGGCATTAATACTGATATCTATCGAAGGTTCTATCTTGAGAACCGAGGCAATCATTTCAATAATCGGTTTAAATTCATCTGTTATGACACTCTCCTGCCTCTTAAAATTGAAGAAAAGTACGGCCTTCCCAATATCATTCAGATCGACAAGCAGGTCATCCGCATTGATTTCTGTTTTCAGTTCTCCTCTTTCGATAATATTGATCGTGTAATAGAAATCCTCCGCAAAAAGGTCAACATAAATAGCTTTACTGTCTTCTTTCATTACTATGTATAACTGGTTTTCACCATCCCCGTATACCTTTCCCTCAGCATTATTACCAATATCAGAGAATTTTTTCAGTATCTTCTTCGGATCAATCGATCCATCTGTCTCATAATAGTAGTATGACAACTGGCCCTCAACAATATAGTTATCGCCAGCCTCATCACAAAATTGGTATGCTATGAAATCCTGAACAATATAATCGTAGAGATTGAAACCTTCGACGCGACCAAAAAGAGGATGATCTTTTTTCTCTGCATCCTGAGCCTGGATCCACATAAGCGGTCCAAGCAGTAATAATATCAAGACTCGATTTTTCATGGCAGCTATGCTTTTTGGTATTTGTGAGACCCAATAATATACACAAAATCTGCCGGAATTGCAAATAAACCAGCTCTGTTATTGGACGTTACTTCGTCATGATTACACCTACCGAACCTATATGTCCTCCAATGGGAGGATTCATTTTACGAATCCGGATCGTTACCTTATTAACTCCTGGGAGATTTTTATAAAGCGAATCGAGGATTCGCCGGGCAATATGTTCAAGCAGATTGGAGTTCTTTTCCATCTCCTGCTTAACCACCCTGAATGCAACCTGGTAGTCAATGGTGTTCTCAAGCTTGTCAGTTTCAGCAGCTTTGTCAAGGTCGGCTTCAATAGTCAGGTCAATAAGAAACTTATTTCCAACAATCTGCTCCTCCTTGTAATGACCATGGAATGCATAAAATTCCATGTCCCTAATCTCAATTATAGACATTAGTAAATTATTTTAAATCAATTATTTGTAACTATATCCATCATTATTGTCCAACAATCATTATCAAAAATAATAATTAATATTTATAAAAATATTTGGTTTATATTATAAACTACTTTATATTTACAATATATTTACGAACACTAACAAGAAAAGATTAAAAAAGTATGCTATGGAAAACCAGGAAAAAATGATGACAGGTGAAGATAGCCTGAAGATAATTAAAGAAATGATAAACAAGACACAGGTAAACATCCGCCAGGGTAGTTTCCACCTGCTATTTTGGGGATGGTTGATAGTCCTGTGCAGTCTTTCGGAGTACCTGCTTTATAAATTTACAAATTTTGAAGAGGCCTATCTTGTATGGTTACTGGTAATACCCGGTGTCCTGGTATCGCTTGTTTACGGATATATTGTCGGACGAAAAGCAAAGGTATATACCTATGCAGATATGATCAATATGTGGACCTGGATAGGATTCCTGATTGCAATGATCATATTATTTGTGATTCAGTCAAATGATATGGGATCCGTTGCTCCATATATACTGATGCTTGCCGGATTACCCACTTTCGTCTCAGGGATTATATTAAAATTCAGACCTCTGGTATTAGGAGGTATAAGCTTCTGGCTCTTTGCCCTGCTGGCAAACTTTACCGGGCCTTCAGTTTCACCCCTTGCAGTTCCACTGGCTATGTTGACAGGGTACCTGATCCCAGGATATATGTTAAAGAGAAAGGTTGACTATGACTCGATTTAAGGAGCTTGACCCCATCCTCCATTCGCAATTAAGACTGGCGATAATCTCATTGCTCTATAACACTGAGGTAGCAGAATTCACATATATCATGGATCAAACGGGGGCAACCTCAGGTAATCTGAGTATTCAGATAACCAGGCTTAAGGATACCGGCTACATTGCTGTTGAGAAACGATTCATGAACAACTACCCACAAACCCTTTGTCGGATTACTAAACTGGGCAAAGACAAGTTTAAGGAATATATACGGGATCTGAGCGACTATATTAATCCCTGATGCAAGAGCAAAATCCCTTATTGATTATTTAATATTCCCGGGACAGTAAATACCAGACTATCCCCCTTCTATCATTAATGGTACTGTTCAATCATTTTATCATTATTATGGAAAATAAAATAATTTTCCACCGTATGCTCCTAAAATCATCCTATTTTTGTATCCTAAAAGCTTCTTCATAATGGATGAAAAGAGAGATAACGGGATTAAAGACAAGGATGAATCGAAATCATCCCTGAATTTCATCGAACAGCTTATTGCCGAAGACCTGAGGGAGGGTAAAAATGATGGCAGGGTACATACACGGTTCCCGCCCGAGCCAAACGGTTACCTGCATATTGGTCACGCAAAAGCTATCTGTCTCGACTTCGGAATGGCCGAAAAGTATGGTGGGAAATGTAACCTGAGATTCGATGATACAAATCCTGTTAAAGAAGAGGTTGAATATGTAGATTCAATAAAGGAAAATATTCGCTGGCTTGGATTCGACTGGGAAGATCGCGAATACTATGCTTCCGACTATTTTGACCAGTTGTACCAATTTGCCTTCGACCTGATAAGGAGAGGTCTTGCATATGTGGATGACCAGAGATCTGAACAGATTGCCGAACAAAAAGGCACCCCCAGCATTCCCGGTAGTGAAAGCCCCTGCCGCAACCGTCCTGTTGATGAGAATCTGGAGCTGTTCGATCGGATGAACAGGGGTGAATTTGATGAGGGAAGCCGTGTATTAAGGGCTAAGGTCAATATGGCATCAGCCAATATGCACATGAGGGATCCCGTGATATACCGCATAATTAAAAGACCACATCACCGCACAGGAAACAGATGGAATGTCTATCCAATGTATGATTTCGCTCATGGACAATCCGATTATTTTGAGGGAATCACACACTCCCTCTGTACTCTTGAGTTTGAAGTCCACAGACCCTTATATGACTGGTTTATCGACCAGCTGAAAACGGGTGATTACCGTCCCCGACAGATTGAATTCAACAGACTTAACCTCACCTATACTGTGATGAGCAAGAGGAAGTTACAGCAACTGGTTGTTGAGAAAAAGGTTGATAGCTGGGATGATCCACGGATGCCAACACTGTCGGGCCTGCGCCGGAGGGGATACACACCTGAGTCGATAAAGAATTTTGTCAATAGTATTGGTTATACCAAATTCGAGGCAATTAATGATGTGGCACTGCTTGAACATTCAGTCAGGGAAGACCTTAATAAGAGGGCGCCAAGAGTATTTGCAGTCCTTGATCCTGTTAAACTGATAATCACCAATTATCCTGAGGGAGTGGTTGAGCAGATGTCGGTGATCAACAATCCGGAGGATGAATCTATGGGCTCACGGCAAGTACCGTTCAGCAGGGAGATATATATAGAACACGATGACTTCATGGAGGATCCACCTTCCAGGTTTTTCAGGCTTGGCCCCGAGCGTGAGGTAAGACTGAAAGGTGCATATATTATTAACTGCACCGGCTTCCGGAAAGACCCGGCAACCGGTAAGACAGAGCAAATTTATTGTACTTATGACCCTGAAACAAAAAGTGGCGGACCGGCATCAAACCGCAAGGTGAAGGGAACACTTCACTGGGTATCAGCTCAACATGCTATCGATGCGGAAGTGAGACTATATGACCGTTTGTTCAGTCACCAGGATCCTGACGGACAAAAAGATAGTGACTTCAGGGAATTCCTTAATCCCGACTCCCTAACTATACTCAAGGGATGCAAGGTCGAACCATCTCTTTCTGAAGTGAAAAGCCTCGGCAAATTCCAGTTCCAGCGACTGGGTTATTTTTGTGTTGACCCGGAATCAGAGGCAGGGAGGCTGGTTTTCAACCGGACGTTACCCTTGAAGGATGCCTGGTCGAAGCAACAATCCAAATAAATTCAGGAGTTGCAGATTATATTAAAAGTTTATTACATTTGCAGCCTCAAAACTGCTCCGTAGTGTAATTGGCAACACGTCTGACTCTGAATCAGAAGAGTCTAGGTTCGAACCCTGGCGGAGCAACAAAGCCAGCCGTAAGGTTGGCTTTGTTGCGACAACAGGGTGAGAAGCCTCTCCCGACATTGTGAATGAAATGAGCAATCGTCGGGAAATCCTGTAATAAACATTTATCTTTACCGTTTGTCTTAAATATACTACAAGCCTTACTTCATCATGGGACAAATGAAGAAAACGATTCAAATTTCAATTCTGGCGCTGCTTGTAAGCATTGGAGCTTTCCCGCAAGGGTTGATCCGTCCAAATAAACCTGCTTTGACACTTGATGCCAGCACAGGATTTATAACAATTAATGAGCTGAATGCCGGTTTTGGCCTCGGAGGAGTTGCCACCCCTTATTCAAAGAGCTTTTTTGGATTTACCACTGTGAACGGCTACCAGGTAAATGAAACATTTCTTGCAGGAGCAGGGACCGGTATACTTCTTTATAATGACGGACCAATGATCCCTCTCTTTCTCGAATTCAGGCTCAGGATATTAATTGAAAAATTTACTCCTTACCTCTCAGGGTCTGGAGGATTATTACTCAATCCCAGTGATTTTAACACAGGAACCCGAATGTTCATCAACCCATCGGCCGGAGTGCGCTATACTTTAAACCGTAATCTGGGTGTCACATTAAGTACAGGTCTCCTGATGCAAATGGGAAGTAATGTGGGCCGGTCAAGCTTTATAAATATAAGGTCAGGTGTCGTTTATAAATTCTAACCTTTCGTATTAATACTCACTTACCATGAGGGCTGACTGGTCAGATTATCAAGATCCGTAATAACCTAGTGTTAAACTCCTGTTAATGAAGTATAATTTCAACCGGCACGGGAACAAAAACAATATCTTGCATGTCTAATATGGAAAGTAACAACCTATAGTCCACTGCTTATGAAAAGGATCTGGTCAATTCAGCTATTTGCTATTACTTTCCTGCTACTGGCTTTCTCATTTCTGCCAGTGAACTCACAGAACCTCAAGAAGAACCCTGAACTGGATAAGAAGGTGCAGGATTTTCTGAACAGCCAGTCGCGAAGATGGTACGATATGAATGTACCAGCTTCGGACGGGCAGCTGCTCTATGATATAATTGTTGAAAATGGTTATAAAAGTGCCCTTGAGATAGGCACCTCTACAGGCCATTCGGGTATATGGATCGCATGGGCACTCAGCAAGACAGGAGGAAAGCTGATCACCATTGAAATCGATGAAAGGAGGCATAATACTGCGGTTAAGAATTTTGAAGAGGCCGGCCTTTCAGAGTACATTGACGCAAGACTTGCCAATGCACATACTCTGGTGCCTGAGCTCAAAGGACCCTTCGATTTTGTTTTCAGCGATGCCGACAAGAACTGGTATAAGAATTACTTCATTGCAGTGGATCCGAAGCTTAAGGCTGGGGGGTGTTACACCACTCATAATATTTCCAGCTACGGGAGAGGAGGAAACTCCTCTTATCTTGACTATCTTAAGAGCCTTGATAATTATGAGACCACTGTTAACTCACGCGGAGGCGGAGTAGCTATCAGCTATAAAAGATCAAATAAGTAACCAACCTCTGATACATGTCCCTTAACGGGCTCCAAAGGAAAATAGGACTTTTACCAGCTACCAATATTGTGGTGGCTAACATTATCGGAGCAGGAATATTCACTACTTCAGGCCTGCTCATGGCTGATCTCGGCAATCCTTCACTGATGCTCTTGCTATGGATAGTAGGAGGCGTGATCGCCATATGTGGGGCTCTGAGCTACGGTGAGCTGGGGGCCACCTTACCCGAAGCAGGAGGCGAATATCTTTTCCTCTCAAGAATTTTCCACCCCCTGTTCGGATTCCTGAGCGGATGGGTATCATTTATTGTAGGGTTCAGTGCGCCGATTGCAGCTTCAGCACTTGGGTTCAGTGAATACTTCATGAGGGCCTTCCCGGGATTTTCCATCTGGCTATCGGAGAACAGTTTCATCGGGCTGGAGGGATCTTCCAAACTGCTGGCAATAACAATTGTAATTGTCTTCACACTGATCCACTCAAGGGGGATTGAGTTTGGTTCAATGATCCAGAATATTCTTACAATTCTGAAAGTACTTCTGATCGGAAGCTTCATTATAGCAGGACTTGCTGCAGGCCATGGAGAGACCTCTAACTTCAGCTCAGGGGCACCTCTTGCAGAAGGATTGGCGGGATGGAAAACGATCGGACTGTCGGTAATGTGGATAATGTTTGCCTACAGCGGATGGAATGCTTCAACATATATTGGATCGGAAATTAAGGATCCTGTCCGGAATCTGCCAGCATCGTTATTGATAGGTACCGGTATTGTGATCCTGCTTTACCTGCTCCTTAATGTGGTCTATATATATGCCATCCCGGCGGATGAGATGAAAGGTGTAATATCAGTTGGCGGACTGGCAATGAGAAATTTGTTCGGGCAGGGAGCGGAAGTAGTATTCTCCCTTCTTATATCATTTGCCCTGTTTTCCTCTTTAAGTGCCTATATTATCATAGGTCCGAGGGTCTATTTCTCAATGGCGCGCGACGGACTGTTCTTCAGATCAATTTCCAGGATCCATCCTCGTTTCAAGGTACCAACATATTCGATCTACCTGCAATGCCTGATTGCAATTATATTCGTCCTCACAGGATCATTTGACCAGATCCTGACCTACATGGGCTTTTCACTTGGGATATTCCCTGTACTGGCCATTATCGGGCTTGTCAAACTCAGAATAAAGGGTGAGGTAAAGATCAAAACTCCTTTCTACCCTGCACCACAACTGATCTACCTGGTATCAGGAATAGTGATCCTGGTCCTTGCATTTATGGAAAGACCTGCAGAATCCTCTATTGCCCTGGGCACGGTGGCAGCAGGGATACCGGCTTATATTTATTTCAGGAAAATGAGAAAAAAGTAAATAATCCCTCCTCTTTACTCTCTTTGACCGCAAAGTCACGCAAGAGTTGCGCAGAGATGGTCATAAGGTTTTCCCTCATGATGTCAGATCGCGTATCACTACCGATGCACATGCACATCCAAATGCTGCGGGTACATATGAGATAGTTCCGACACTGGATGCCTTGTTCTGTTCCCCTTCTGTGACAATAATACTTTCAGCGGGAACTAACTCCGGAGAAAAGACCGCCTTGAATCCCTCCCTGATCCCCAGCTTGTGCAGTCGTTTACGCAGTATCCGTGCAAGCCTGCAATTATAGGTTCCGGATATATCAGTTATCTGGATGCGTGTCGGATCCATCTTGCCTCCCGCTCCCATTGAGCTTACAACCGGCAGGTTTTTCCGGACTGCGTGGTAGATAAGGAATAGTTTGGGGGACAGGCTGTCAATAGCATCAACAACATAATCATACCCTCCGTCAAGTATCCCGCTCATCCTCTCATCCCTGATAAACTCCTGCAACATAGTCAACTCCAGATCCGGATTTATATCAAGAAGCCGTGATCCCATGACCTCTGTTTTAGCCTTGCCCAAAGTGCTGTTAAGTGAAGGAAGCTGGCGGTTCAGGTTTGATGGTTGGATAATATCTCCGTCGACTATGGTCATCCGGCCTGTCCCGGCCCTGCAGATCATCTCCGCCGCATATGCACCTACCCCACCAAGACCTGCAACCAGAACATTTGACCTGCCTAACTTTTCAACATTTGCTTTTCCGATCAGAAGTTCAGTCCGGGATAACCATTCATTCATGCTGAGATATTTTAGTCATAAATGTATTTAAATTCTGATATTGCATTATTTTATTATTTTTCTACAGACCAAACGCGAATTGATACAGTTCATTAACCACAGTGGTACACAGTGTTACACTGTGATTGAAATAAACTACTCCCACTCCTTAACCATTTCTGGCAAACAGGTGGATGAAATTTGAGTAAAAAGCTGCCTTGAGCTCCCCGATCTTAATTTCCAGATGCGAGGCAACAACCTGATATACAGGCTCAATACTGATATCAAACCCATCTGTCTCAAGGAATAACCTGCTGAGTGGTATTGATTTAATCGTGTCGGATGACTCAGGACGTATGGCCCATTCAACCCAGGGAGACAGATAGAATCCCTTTTCGAGCAGTTGGGCTGCCAGATCGGGTTTTCCCCTGAATCCATGAATTATCCATGGTACTACGGGTTTCATTTGCTTGTGCTCCTTCAGCAATTCATCCCATGCCCTCACGCAATGAATAAACAATGGCTTTCCTGTCGAGTCTGCCAGCCTGGCATGATCCTGAAAAGATTCACGCTGCAGGTCGAGCGACGCACCCTTCAGCTTGTCAAACCCTGCTTCTCCAATAGCTATTACATTATGGTGTTTTGAGAAATCCTTTACCTTAAAGAACAGCCTGTCGATATTATCCTCATCGATATGCCATGGGTGGGCACCAACCGTATAGGCAATCCCTTCGCTCCTCTGAGGTTCCCGCCCCTCATGTACCATGATATTATCCACGGTAAAGAAACCGGGCATCGGGACAGCACCATGATCATGAATATTAATAAAATCATTTTTGTCTGGCAGATTCATAATAAAGGTTATGATAATTTTAACAGTCCTCTGTCGATCCGCTTCAGTGTCTCTTCCTTTCCAATCCAGGCAATAATATCAAAAAGATGCGGCCCCCTGCTTGCCCCCACAACCAGCAACCTGAAAATATTCAGTACAGTCCCTATACCATATCCTTTCTCCTCTATCCATGCCTTAACATTCCTTTCAGTATTTTCAGATGAGAAGTCCTGAATGCTTTCCAGCAGGGATCTCAGTTCAAGAAGAACCAGAGGTGTGTCCTCTTTCCATCTCTTCTTTAATACCGCCTGATCATATTCCACCGGTGGCTCGAAAAAGAAACCGGTCTGGTTCCATAACTCCTGAATAAGATCCACCCTCTCCCTGACCATCCCTACAAGCTTAATAAGCTTCTCATCACTCACATCAAACCCTTTCTCCCCTATTACCTTTCTGAACTCACGAGCTATCTCCTCATCAGGCTTAGCCTGCATATACTGGTGGTTGAACCATTTAGCCTTCCCGGGATCGAACCTGGAGCCCGACCTTCCAACCCTCTCGAGTGAGAATGATTCAATTAGTTCTTCCATTGAGAATATTTCCTGTTCTGTTCCGGGGTTCCAACCGAGAAGGGCCAGCATATTAATGAAAGCCTCCGGAAAATATCCGTCTTCCCGGTATCCTCTCGCAGCTTCGCCATATGGCCAGTAAAGGGGAAAAACAGGAAACCCCATTTTGTCACCGTCACGTTTGCTCAGTTTACCTTTGCCGGCTGGTTTAAGCAGCAGGGGAAGGTGGGCAAACTGTGGCTCTTCCCATCCAAATGAACGGTAAAGCATAACATGAAATGGAAGTGAAGGAAGCCATTCCTCACCCCTGATAACATGCGATATTTCCATGAGGTGATCATCAACAACATTAGCCAGGTGGTATGTAGGCATCCCGTCAGCCTTAAACAGTACCTTGTCGTCAAGTGTTGAGCTGTTTACAATGATATCACCACGAACAATATCCTTCATCGTGATATCTTCCCCTTCGGGCATCATGAAACGAACAGCAGCAGGAACACCCTCGTCGATCATCCTTCTCCACTCTGCCCCGCGAAGTGCAAGTGAATTTTTCAATCCTGACCGAACTTCAGAATTATAAGCGAATGTTTCACCTCTCTTTTCATATTCCGCCCTTAACGACTCAAGTTCATCCGGTGTGTCAAATGCCCAGTAAGCCTTGCCACTCTCTATTAGTTTTTCGGTAAATTCCCGGTAGAGTCCTATTCGCTCACTCTGTCTGTAGGGTCCGAATTTCCCGCCTTCGTTAACACCCTCATCAATCTTTATCCCACACCAGTCAAGCGATTCGATTATATAATCTTCAGCGCCCTCAACATACCTGGTCTGGTCAGTATCTTCTATCCTGAGGATAAAAGTTCCGCCCTGATTCCTGGCGAAGAGATAATTATAAAGAGCTGTACGTACTCCGCCGATATGGAGCGGTCCGGTAGGGCTGGGGGCGAAACGCACCCTTATATCAGAACTCATAATAACTCTACGGTTTCAATAACATATGCAAAGATAAGTAAACTGTCATAACATATGGTCAGGTAGCAAAAATCAGCTTTTTTGAATTACATTTGTACTAATTTCGACTTGAATCCATATCCAAAACATTACTGATATGCATGTGATGAAAGCCCTTGTTAAAGCCAGGCCCGAAAGAGGGCTTTGGATGGAGGAGGTTCCAGTACCCGAACCAGGCATTAACGATGTTATTATAAAAGTAAAGAAATCCGCAATCTGCGGCACCGATCTCCATATCTACCTGTGGGATGAGTGGGCGGCCAAAACTATAAAAACCCCCATGACCATTGGTCATGAATATATGGGTTATGTTGAAGCTGTCGGGAAAGGGGTAATTACGATTAAACCAGGCGACAGGGTAACGGGTGAGGGGCATCTTGCATGCGGCCGCTGCAGGAATTGTCGCCGGGGGAAAAAGCATGTTTGTGAAAATACTGTTGGTATCGGGGTTAACATAGATGGCTCATTTGCCGAATATGTAAAAGTTCCCGCAGAAAATGTGATCCTGCTCGACGACAGGATCCCTGACGACTGGGCAGCAATTATGGATCCTTTCGGGAATGCTACGCATACAGCCCTGTCATTCCCGCTTATCGGTGAGGATGTTCTCATAACTGGGGCAGGATTGATCGGAAGTATGGCTGTGGCGATAGCAAAATTTGCCGGTGCCCGTTATGTTGTTGCAAGTGATCTAAGTGATTTCAGGCTCGGTATCGCAGAAAAAATGGGTGCTACCAGAGTTGTCAATCCGTCCAGGGGTGAAAAAATATCTGATGTGGTAAAGGATCTTGGAATGAGAGGATTTGATATCGGACTCGAGATGTCAGGCTCACCAAAAGCATTTAATGAAATGATCGGGAATATGTATAATGGATCCTCCATATCCCTGCTTGGTATACTCCCATCCGATTTCAAAGTGCCATGGAGTGATATCATATTCAAAGCCATTACCATGAAAGGCATATATGGGCGCGAGATGTGGGAGACATGGTATAAAATGGAGCAGATGATCATTGGAGGCATCAATCTTGACCCTGTTATCACACATCATTTCCCTGTGAATGAATTCCAAAAGGGATTTGATATAATGGAAAGTGGAAACTGCGGAAAGGTAATCCTTAACTGGTAGGTATCCAATGACATACATAGTGCATCAGGGATGCCACATAAACTTTATGGTACATTGACTGTTAGTTAAGTACAAACCTTATCTTAAAGTTACTATGGAGAAAAGACTTCTTCCGTCAATTGGCACAGTTACCAAAAAGGAATTGCTGGCAGTTACCGAAAGGGTAGATGACAGGTCAACGCTGATATTCGAGACCGAACATCCCTACTCGGGTTATTATGGTACTACCGTACCTGACAAGGATGATCCCAAATCCCTGTTCATCGTAACCAGACATCACTACATTGACGACAAGGTTATCAGGTCAGTCAGGGAGATCAAGAAGTACTATTCCTTCGCCTTTGATGCCGTACCCGGCTCAATTACCAATAACAATAAGGTGTATGGAGTTATCAGGATCAAATGCCTGTCGCATGTACGAATTCTTGAACTCTCTTCAGCATTTAGGAAAAATGGGATTGAGATAATGAGTAAGCAGCGAATTTCACCCTTTCACGGGATTATCAGGCTAACCAAATATTTCAATACCATGGAAGTTGAGGAGGGTATCTATTTTGACCTGGACAACCAGGCCTTTGCATATATTGAGATTGGCAGACATCTCCGTTGGAACAGTTTTGAAGGTATAACACAACATGTAATGAACAACGTGGAAGGTTTCACATTCGATGCTGCACTTGCTACTATGTACGACCAGACTGGTGTGCTCGACTTTGTCAGGGTGTATGATGAAGCAAGATCTGAGGAAAAGCTGAGAATTGTTCGGAACAGATACCTGGAACTTATTGCAAAGCTCTGAGTTATCAGGTAGAAAATCCCAACTGAAACACAGTAATTTTCCTTTTAATTAATCCTGTAAAACATTGCTCTAAAACAGGATCAAATCAGATATAAATCATATTGTTGTAAGGAAAATAACACTATATTGGGCCATTATTAACCAACCTTTTTAATGACCAATGACTAATATCGGTTCCTATGAGGAAAGAGTGAGAAATTTTGACTGGTCTCTTTCCGAAAACGAATTGAAACATACTGAAGGAGAGATTATTAACATCGGGTGGTATTGCTCCGACCGGATATGCGAAATGGGTAAAGGCAACAGGATCGCTCTTTACCATGAAGGGTTCGGAGAGATAGAGAGAAAGTACACCTTTAACGATATCCGGCTGGCAAGTAATACAATTGGGGAATATCTCAGGGCCCTTGGGATAAATCATGAAGAAAGGGTCTGCCTGTTTATGGACCGGATCCCTGAATTATATCTGTCATTTCTCGGAGTTTTGAAAATAGGAGCTGTGGTACAACCTCTTTTCTCTGCCTTTGGAGATGAATCACTGCACGTCAGGCTCGATGATGCAAAAACCAGGGCAATCATTACACAGCGCAAGCATCTTTCAAAAGTAAGGAAGATAATAGATAAGCTCCCATCACTTGAATTCATAATCATAGTCGATCACAACCGGGCCAAGGAACTCAGGGAAAAGGAGGTGGCTTTCAACCTTCAGGAGGCCACTCCTGTTGAAGAGATGGAAATATATCCGACCAAAGCTGAATCTCCTTCTGTATTGCACTATACTTCAGGAACCACCGGACAGCCCAAAGGAGTCCGGCATGTACATTATTCCTTGATCTCACAATATCTTACAACAAAGTGGGTTCTCGACCTGCAGGAGGATGATATATACTGGTGTACCGCAGATCCGGGATGGGTAACCGGCACATCATATGGAATAATCGGACCATGGAGTATGGGGATCACCCAGTGTGTACTTGACTCGGGTTTTTCAGCCGAAGCATGGTACAGGTTTATTGAAAAATATAAAATAACAGTCTGGTATTCGGCACCTACCGCAATAAGGTCGTTGATGAAGGCAGGCGAGGAGATAGTTAAAAGATTTGACCTTTCATCCCTTCGTCACCTTGCCAGTGTGGGTGAACCACTGAACGCTGAGGCAGTGATATGGTCAGAGAAAGTATTTCACAAACCATTTCTTGATACCTACTGGCAGACTGAAACAGGATCGATTATGATCACCAACTTCCCCGGGATGAAGATAAAGGCAGGATCGATGGGAAAATCTTTCCCTGGCATAACAGGTGTTGTGCTCGATTCCAAAACATTTGAACCAATCACAGAACCGGGTAAGGTCGGACTGATAGCTTTCAAGCCAGGATGGCCTGCAATGATGAGGACATACTGGAATAATGATGAGAAGTACAGGGAAAAATTTGCCAATGGATGGTACATGGCTGGCGACCGGGCATATCTTGATGCTGAGGGTTATTACTGGTTTATAGGCCGCGATGATGATGTGATCAATACAGGCGGTCACCTGGTGAGCCCGTTCGAGGTGGAATCAGCTCTTCTCGAACATGAGGCTGTTGGTGAATCCGCTGTTGTAGCCAAACCCGACGAATTGAATATGGAGGTGGTTAAAGCGTATATTACCCTTAAACCAGGTTATAAGGTGAATGACGATCTGGAGCTTGATATCATGAATTTTATAAGGAAAAGACTGTCACCCCTGGCCATGCCCCAGGAGATTGAATATATGGATTCACTGCCTAAGACAAGAAGTGGCAAAATCATGCGAAGGATCCTGCATGCAAGGGAGTGGGGAGAGGATATTGGTGATGTGTCGACCCTGGAGGATGATTAATTAACAAAATATATTATACTATCATGGAAGAAATGAAAGATCTTGTGCTTAATTATGTAATTAATGAGTACCAGGAAGATGAAGATGAGGAGATAACCTATGATACCCCTCTGATCTCGAGCGGGTATGTTGATTCATTCTCTATGGTTTCATTAAAAGTATTCCTTGAGAAGAAATTTCAGATTAAAATCCCTGACGACAAGGCAACACCCGAGGCATTTGATACTGTAAACAAGATTGTTGAGCTGGTAAATGAATATACGAATAAATAAATCAATGAGAAATGAGTTACAGCAATACTATCAGAGATCTGTACAATGATCAATTAAAGGAGATAAAAAACGCAGGTATTTTTAAAGAGGAAAGATATATCCACTCTTCGCAGGCTGCCGATATTGAAGTTGAATTTCCTTCCGGCTCAAAGCTCAAGAAGGTGATCAACATGTGCGCCAATAATTATCTTGGGCTGTCGAGTCATCCCAATGTCATTAAAGCTGCACACGAAGGTCTTGACTCAAGAGGTTATGGTATGTCGTCAGTCAGGTTCATATGCGGTACCCAGGATATCCACAGGGAGCTTGAGAACAAGGTTACGGAATTCCTTGGAACAGAGGATACTATCCTGTTCCCCTCATGTATGGATGCAAATGCCGGAGTATTTGAAGCCCTTCTTACCAGTGAGGATATAATGATCTCCGACAGGCTGGTGCATGCCTCCATTATTGACGGAATGAGGCTGTGCAGTGCTGAGCATGACACCTTCAAGCATTCTAATATGGAGCACCTGGAGGAAAAGCTGCAGCTGCATGCCAACAAGAGGATCAAGATGGTAATTACCGACGGGGTATTTTCAATGGATGGCGACCTTGCCAAACTTGACACAATGGTGGAGTTATGTGAGAAGTATAATGCCCTTCTGTTTGTTGATGAATCACATGCCAGTGGTTTTATTGGCAAAACAGGACGCGGTACCCACGAGCACTGTAATGTTTTGGGGAAGATCGACATAATAACCACCACATTCGGTAAAGGGCTTGGAGGAGCATCAGGAGGATGTGTATCGGGTCGTAAGGAAATTGTTGGGATGTGCCGCCAGAAAGCACGGCCATATCTTTTTTCAAATACAATAGCCCCTGTGGTTGTTTCAGGCATCCTTGAAGTGTTTAATTTACTTTCAGGGAGTACCGAAAGAAGAGACAAGCTGGAGAGGAACACTATCTTCTGGAGAAAGGGACTCTGTGATGCCGGTTTTGTCATCAAGGAGGGAGACAGCCCGATCGTCCCCGTTATGCTGTTCAATGCAAAACTATCGCAGGAAGTATCAAAGGATCTCTTTGAGGAGGGTGTCTATGCAATCGGCTTCTTCTTCCCGGTTGTGCCCAGCGGGCAGGCAAGGATAAGAACCCAGATCTCAGCCGGTCATGAAATGCACCATCTTGAAAAGGCATTGGATGCATTTATAAAGGTGGGTAAGAAACATGGTATCCTTGGCCTCAGCAAGCAGGAGATAATTGCTAAATACGGGCTTTAGGGGAGGTTTCACGATAAAGAGATTTCACGTATTTTTACCGATTCGTATCTATAATACACAGGTACTTTAATTTCCCTTTGCTCTCTGCCCTTTGCCCTCTGCTCCATGTTATGATAAATATTATGATAAAACCCTTGTTTATTTATAATAGTTAGACGTACTTTCGCACCGGGTCAATTATCAGGGTAAGATCAAAAATCAACTTTCGTCTTGGTTATATGTTATATTAATAAAGACATTAGTGTCTGATTATCTGATAGTTTAAGAAATTATAACTATGTACAAAGGTTATCAAAAGCATCTTCAAAAGGAGCTTGAAGGTATTAAGGAGGCTGGCCTTTATAAGACTGAAAGGGTGATCGAATCACCGCAGGCGGCTATAATTGAACTCGAAACCGGCCAGAAAGTGCTAAACTTCTGCGCCAATAATTACCTGGGCCTTTCGAGTTCTCCCGGGTTAATTGATGCTGCAAAGGCTGCACTCGGTTCACATGGATACGGGATGTCATCAGTAAGGTTTATATGCGGGACCACCGATTTGCATAAGGAGCTGGAGAGGAAGATTGCCGGTTTTTTCGGCACCTCTGATACCATCCTTTATGCTGCATGCTTTGATGCCAATGGCGGCCTGTTTGAACCTCTTCTCACCAGTGAGGATGCCATTATTTCAGACTCACTTAACCATGCGTCTATAATTGACGGAGTAAGGTTATGCAAGGCAAAACGTTACAGGTATGAGAATGCCGACATGGAGGACCTGGAAAGCAGACTGGCCGAGGCACAGCAGCAAAGATTCAGGATAATTGCAACCGATGGTGTATTCTCGATGGATGGGAATGTTGCCCCGCTCGACAAAATAATTGCCCTGGCCGGAAAATATGATGCCATGGTAATGGTGGACGAATCCCACTCTGCAGGAGTTGTTGGAAAAACGGGACGAGGCGTTACTGAACTTTACGATGTTATTGGAAAGGTAGAGATAATTACCGGAACCCTTGGTAAGGCATTTGGCGGTGCAATCGGAGGATTCACAACCGGCAAAAAAGAGATAATCGATATGCTGAGACAAAGGTCAAGGCCCTACCTCTTTTCAAACTCCATACCTCCGCTTGTGGCTGCAGCCGGCATTCGCATGGTCGATATGATGACCGAATCAAATGAGTTGCAGGACAGGTTACACACCAATACCGGCTATTTTATGGAAAAGATGGCATTGCTGGGGTTTGATATCAAACCAACCCGGTCGGCCATCTGTGCTGTGATGTTATACAACGCAAGGCTGTCGCAGGAATTTGCATCCAGGCTTCTCGATGAAGGTATTTACGTAACAGGATTCTATTATCCGGTTGTTCCAAAAGGGGAAGCAAGAATAAGGGTCCAGCTTTCAGCAGCACATGAGATGGAGCATCTCGACAAGGCAGTTGCCGCATTTGCCAAAATTGGGAAAGAGCTTAAGGTTATTAACTGACAATCCGTATAATCAGTTACAATCCATGCAATCTCCTTTCCGTGTAATCTCCTGGAAATATAAAGGGGGTGCATTGATTAAATACGCCCCCCGCTTTCCATGAAATATATTAACCACATTTAGAAGAGCCACAGTCTGTGCAAATAAGGCAGCCTTCCTGGTAAACAATATTTGTAGATCCGCAATCTCCACATTTGCCCTTTGCTCTGGTACCATCCGGTATATATTTTTTCAGAGCTCTCTCCACCCCATTTTTCCAGTTATTAATCGATTCACTATCCAGTCGCAGTGATCTGACGAGGTTTACAACATGCTCTATAGGCATCTGGTGCCTCAGAACTCCTGATATTAACTTGGCATAGTTCCAGAATTCCGGTTTGAACATATGTGAGAGTCCTCCCATAGTGTTCTTGTACCCATACTTATCGGTATACATGAAGTCGTACCTGTTCCTGCCCTCATCGTCCTTGGTCTTTATTATTTTACCCTTGACTATTGATTTGGGAATTGGGTACATCTCCTCGTCGGCAAGACCTGTAAATACCTCATAGGGTCTGCCATCCTTTACTCCCACAAATGCTATCCACTTTTCATCATTGTTGTTGAACCTTATTATTTCAGCATCCAGCACCTTTGGCCTTTTATCGATATCGTTTCTTTTTTCATCCCTGGCTGAAAGAAGAATCCCGCTACGTGATCCGTCCCGGTATACCGTTGCCCCCTTGCACCCTGATTCCCATGCTGTAAGATAAAGGTCGCTCACCAGCTCCTCCCCGACATATTTGGGGATATTTATTGTAACACTTATCGAATGATCGACCCACTTCTGAACTGCGCCCTGCATCCGTACCTTTGCAAGCCAGTCAACATCATTGGCAGTTGCCTTATAATAGGGTGATTTAGCTACTATCTTGTCAATTTCACTATCGCTCAAGTCCTTTGTCTTTCCCGGATCGTATCCTTTTATTTTGAGCCAGTCGACGAACTTATGATGAAATACATTATACTCTTCCCAGGAGTCACCCACCTCATCGGTATAGTTAACATCCACATCCTTATCGTTTGGATTAACCTTCCTGCGACGTTTGTAAACCGGCATAAAAACCGGCTCAATGCCTGAGGTGGTCTGGGTCATTAAGCTTGTGGTGCCAGTCGGGGCAATGGTTAACAGGGCTATATTCCTGCGTCCATGTTGCACCATGTGATCATAAAGTTCCCTGTCGGCTTTCTTCAACCTTCTGATAAACGGATTGTTTTTTTCTCTCTCAGCGTCATAGATCTCAAACGGGCCTCTCTCCATGGCCATGAATGAGGATGACCGATAGGCCTCTATGGCCAGGGTTTTATGTATCTCTGTTGAGAATTCGATCCCCGTACCACTTCCATACTTCAGTCCGAGTGCTGCGAGCATATCACCTTCAGCAGTTATGCCGATGCCTGTCCTGCGCCCTTCAGCTGATTTTTTTCTTATGTTAACCCAAAGATTTCTTTCAACACTTTTTATATCGATACTTTCAGGATCATTATCTATTTTGGCAATTATGACATCGATCTTTTCAAGCTCCAGATCGATAATATCATCCATGACCCGCTGCGCAAGATGAACATGCTTCCTGAAGAGATCAAAGTCGAACTTTGCCTTTTCCGTAAACGGATCATTAACGTAGCTGTAAAGATTCAAGGCCAGAAGCCTGCAGCTGTCGTAAGGGCAAAGGGGAATTTCACCGCATGGGTTTGTCGAAACAGTCCTGTAACCCAGATCAGCATAGCAATCCGGAACACTCTCTCTTTCTATTGTATCCCAGAAAAGAACTCCGGGTTCCGCTGAGCGCCAGGCATTATGTATGATCTTATCCCATAATTCCCTGGCATCAATCGTTCTTTCATACTGAGGATTTTCGGCATCAATCGGGTACTGCTGCCTGAATGGACCATTATTTTTTACAGCCTCCATAAAATCATCTGTGATCCTGACAGATATATTTGCCCCGGTTACCTTTCCTGCTTCTAGTTTTGCATCGATGAATTTCTCAGCATCAGGATGTTTAATTGATATTGACAGCATCAGTGCCCCCCTCCTTCCATCCTGAGCAACTTCCCTGGTGGAATTTGAGTATCTTTCCATAAACGGAACCACCCCTGTTGAGGTAAGTGCACTGTTGAGAACCGGTGATCCCTGCGGGCGTATATGTGACAGATCATGACCCACTCCACCCCGGCGCTTCATGAGCTGAACCTGTTCCTGGTCGATCTTCATTATACCACCATAAGAATCAGAATTGCCATCGTTACCTATCACAAAACAGTTTGAAAGAGATGCTATCTGGAAAGGATTTCCAATACCTGTCATCGGTCCGCCCTGAGGTACAATATATTTGAATCCTTTCAGTAGATTATAGACATCTTCTTCAGTTAAGGGATTGGGATACTTTTTTTCTATGCGATGAATTTCCGAGGCCAGGCGGCGGTGCATATCATCCGGGGTTTTTTCAAACAGGTTCCCATAAGAATCTTTGAGTGCATATTTGTTTGCCCAAACCCTTGCAGCCAGATTGTCATTGTTGAAATAACGGATACTTGCCTTTATCACCTCATCATGAGAATATATTTTTCTCTCATCCTGTCCAGTCGTTTTTTCTTTGCTGACAGCTTTTTTCTCCTCAGTTATTATTTCCTGTTCTGCCTCTTCAGATACAAAAGATAATTCCCGGTTTTTTTCATCCTCTTCAGAAGTGACCATTGGTTTTTCAAGAAATAATTCTCCCATTTACAACCCAAATTTTTGCTTCGACTTGATTCTTAAACAGTTTGCTTGGTGATCAGTAACTCTACTAGGTCTTGCTAAAATAAGAAAGGTGGCCAGAGATAACAAGCCATAATTATCAACAATCAGCCTTATTTATTAACTTCGGGTTGTATCTGTCTGGCGATCTTATTATCACAGTCGTCCCTGCAAGTATCCTTGTATGTATACCCTGCCAGATATTTAACAGCTTCATTTTATAAAAAGTATCACTTTCTCCCGTGACCAGGCAGGAAAATAATGCCGGTTTTGATCAGAGGTATGGGAGTTTAGAAAGAAGCCGTCCCTGATATGGTCCCGGGACGGCATTGAAAACAGTTCAAGAAGTTTTAAGACTAGAAAATAAGACGTATGCCCAGAAGGCTACCCCAGGTACTGGATGTGCTGATACTCTTACCAGGAGTCGTTTTATCAGCAAAATCAGCCAGATCATTTGCATTCAGCCTGAAAGTAGGTGCTGTAGTTGCAGTTGGACTACCAACCATTCTCAGTGGGCGAACATTGTCGTAGCTAGCCAGAGCGTTATAGGAGTAGGTGCCCCACTTATCGTTAATCAAGTTACCTATATTAAGGAAGTCAATACTTATCTGCAGGGTATAACGGCGGTCTTTGCCGAAATTTGTAAATATATCCTGGAGCACTTTTACATCAAAACGGTGTATCCAGGGTTCAATGTGACCGAAACGTTCTGCATATTCACCCTTATGCTTACTCAGATAATCATTGCTGTTAACATAATCCCAGAATGCTGCCTGCTGCTCTGCTGCAGTCATACCACCATAGGCAACAAAGGTAAGCTCTGTCTCACTGGCTGGAATGTACATCAGATCTGAAGACATACCGTCACCATTCAGGTCATTATAATAGGTATATGACCATCTGCCGGTCTGGTAACCCTGGTATGTGACTGATATGGTAGTCGCAAAATTCTTTGCATACTCTTTCCTGTAAGATATATTACCTATCAGTCTGTGCGGAGTGGCAAAGTTTGAATAGCTGAGACCCGGGTCATTCAAACTGCCAACGGCAGTGTTGGCAGAAAATGCAGAATAAGCTGCAGAGCCGGGGTTTGCTGTAATATCCTTTGCCATAGTATATGTATATGCGAACATACCTGAAAGCCCCATGTTGAAGTTTTTGGTCAATTGTGCTGTAAAAGAGGCCTGAAAGCCTTCGTTACTATTTGACAGAACCATGGCGTTACTAACACTACTCTCGATTCTTCTGGTTCCTGATGTCCAGTAAGGGCGGTTATCAGGACCGAACATTGTTCCTGCCGGATCAGCCTCATTTATGTTAATCTGCTGTATAGCGTTGATATCTTTTGAGAAGAGAGCTTCACCTGTGAATACCATATTCCATGGAAGTTCAACATCAATACCTATGCTTGAACGCCAAACCTGGGGAAATTTAAAATCTTTCCCTACCTGTGCAAGTGATGCACCACTGGGGAGAGTGCTTGGACTCTGAGGGAACAGGGCAGGATTGCTTGAAATTACCTCCTTGTAGTCAGGATTAAAGGCTAACCCGACAAGGTTGGGGTCGCCCGGGCCCCATCCAATCTCAGGTGCCTGTATCAGACCAGAGTTGGTTGGCTGGTTGGTAAACCATACAAACGGAAGCATCCCCGTGAAAATACCAGAACCTCCGCGAACCTGGAGTGAACGGTCTCCTTTAACATCCCAGTTGAAGCCCAGTCGCGGTGAAAAAAGCAACTGGCTTTCAGGCCAGGTGCCAACTTCAATTTTTTGTCCATCAGCGAATGTGAGAGCAGAAATAGATGGGTTTTCCTCCATTTCGTCCAGATAGAATGGCATCTCAAGCCTTACACCATATGTTACTTTCAAACGGGGATTTACCCTCCACTCGTCCTGAGCATAAAGGGCACCCAGGCCGAATGTAAGCTCAGCGCCGGGGGCATCAACACCATTATAACCGTAAGTAACACCGAATCCGATAGGATCGGCACCATTTATAAAGTTATCAACCGAATCGTAACGATAGTATGTTGTTCCCTCACGGATATATGAATTATAGAAGTAGAGCCGGTCATATGATATACCGGCTGTTATCGTGTGCTTGTTCATGAGGATTGTCAGATTGTTGGCAATACTCAGCGTCTTATTGGTCACTTGATTATTAAAACTGAAAAGTTCATAACCAAATGACATATACTGATCTCCGCCTTCCCATATGTCTACAAATGGGAATAGGTCAGAGTTACTTGTACGTGTATCCTGAATGAAAGTGTAGCTTGCCAGCAGCTTATTGGAAATCTTTGCGCCAAAGTTACTGTTCAACTCACTGGTGAATGACCGTACTGTATTCTGAAATCCATAGAAAGCATTTGAGAAAGCAAGTGACTGACTGCTGATACGACCACTTGCCCTTGTATTATTTGGAGGTCCGCTGTTGAAGTTTGTCTGTTGATCTGAGGTTCCGACCACATCATTATACCGAAGGGTTAATTTGTGGTTGTCGTTTATATTCCAGTCCAAACGTGCCAGCAACTTGGTGTTTTTATTCTGGAACGGATCAAAATCTTTGTATTTGCCCGGATTATAATTATATGTTGACAAAAGGTGATCTTTTACGCGAATCATATCTGATTCCAGGGTACGTGAGATCATCTGATCAAAGTCAGCAATTCCATCACTGCTTGGACTCCATGTTACGCCGGGTATATTCTCTTTCTCATACTCGGCACTTACAAAGAAGAACAATTTGTTTTCAATTATGGGGCCACCAAAGCGAAAACCATAGTTTTGAGAGCTCCTTTCATTTGCACCAGAAACTTCATTGCCGTCAACTGTGTTTCCTGTAAATGACTTAGGGCGGATATAAGTATAAACGGAGCCTTTAAAGGTGTTGTCACCACTACGGGTTACAGCATTGATGCTGGCACCTGTAAACTGAGAAAGCCTGACATCAAAGGGAGCCATATTTACAGTGATTTCCTCAATTGCGTCCAATGCGATAGGCTGTGCATTTCCTCCGGGAAGAGGATTACTGCTTAATCCGAAATTATTATTGAAGGAGGCACCATCAATTGTGATAGTGTTAAAGCGACCGTCTCTTCCTCCAAACGAATTGCCCTGAGCCTGGGGAGTGTATTTCGTGAAGTCGGTAATACTCCTGTTAATAGTAGGCAAAGTATTTAATTCACGATTGCCAATGTTGGTTTGGGTACCAGCCCTGTCTGAATTTAAGATGGAATTTCCCAGACCGGCTGAGACTACCACTTCACCCAGAGCAGTTGTTGTCACGTCCAATTGCCCGTCCTGAATATAGGTTTCTCCCAGCTTGAGAAAAATATCCGTATAACTCCTGGGTGAATAACCAATAAAGGACAAATTGACCGTGTACGGCCCACCAACACGCATATTCAGAATACGATAGTTCCCTGCAATATCGGTAACTGTCGCATATTGTGTCCCGGAAGGAACATGGACTGTAATGATAGTCGCTCCGGGAAGCGGCTGACCGCTTTCATCCAGAATACGTCCGTTAATCCCTGACGTTGTTGACCCCTGTCCGAAAATAGCGGACACAGCCAAAAACATCGCAAAGAATGACATTAGAATAATTTGCCTTTTCATGTATTAAATATTTAGGTTAGAATATATATTGTAACTCCCATGTAATAATCCCCTGCAGACCATATAATTTATACTGATATGGTTAGACTGAATGGGACACCAATGTATTGTTTATTCAAAAAATGAAGGGCATAAAGCTATTACATTTTATATACAAAACGGAGCGGGTTTGTCAACAGATTATTAACAGTTTTTTGTTAATATGTCGGAGCATATAATCTCACTTGCCCCTAAGTTCTTTTTAATGAACGAAAAGGAGGATTTTCCCGATTTTTCCAGGAAATTATCTTCATTGATAAACCTGTCAAGAATAGTCCTGAAATCATCATACGAAGTAAAAGAATAAGCGCCTCCATGCTTAATGAGCTGAACTGCTTCCCTGAACCTGTTGTAGTTAGGACCGAACATTACCGGGATACCCCAGGTAGCTGCTTCGAGTATATTATGGATGCCCTTGCCGAATCCTCCTCCGATAACTGCAATACTGGCATACTTGTAAACCGATGACAATAACCCTATATTATCAATAATAAGAACCTTTGATGCCTGAAGCTCTCCTTCATCTGCCTTAGAATACCTGATTGCCGGCACTTTGATCAGGTTTACCAGACGGTTTATATTCGCTTCATCGATTTCATGAGGTGCAAAAATCCACTTCAGCTTATCCGGATTTGTATTGATATATCGTGTGATTATCTCCTCATCCGGAGGCCAGGAGCTGCCTGCAACAACGGTCTTCTCATTGCATCTGAACCCTTCAACAATCTCATTATCTGCTGCCGCCAGAGATATCTCATGTACACGGTCAAAACGCGTATCCCCACATACTGTATATTGATCTATTCCGCTCTCCTTCAGCAAACGGGCAGAGTTCTCATCCTGGATATAGAAATGTGTGAAGCCCGCGAGGTGCTTCCTGAAGAATCCGCCGTAGCTCCTGAAAAATGGTTGTGTTTTCCTGAATATCCCGGAAACAAGATATACCGGGATCTTACTTTTTTGCAACTGCTCAAGGTAGTTGTACCAGAATTCATACTTGATGAATATTGCCTTATCTGGTTTAGCCAGCCTGATAAATCTCTTTGCGTTCCCCGGTGTGTCGGGAGGCAGGTAGAGAACAAGATCTGCCTTTTCGTAGTTCTTCCTTACCTCATAACCTGAAGGGGAGAAAAAAGTCAACAGAATCCTGGTTTCACCAGATCGCTCCTTTATCTTTTCTATCAGGGGTCTCCCCTGCTCAAATTCACCCAGGGAGGCACAATGAAACCATATTGTTGGCCGCTCTGAATTTGAATATTCGCTCAGCCTGGATATCCATTTGCGTCGCCCCTGAGTCCAGCTCCTTGCCTTCTGGCTGAAGGGAAATGCAACATAAATCAAAGCAGTGTATAAGACTACCCCCAGGCTGTAAATAAGCTTCATAGATGATAAGATTTAACAGGAATAAAGATAAGAAAAGAGTTTTGTTATTGGGGCTTTCTGCTATGCAGGTTCCGGTTTTGTAAGTTTGATACTACTGGCAGGCATGTGCCGGCATTGACTACCTGCTCACCGGATTCCGGGAACCGGGTACCGGATACCTTAATATTACAGATAAACTCCTATTTTTGTACCCGGATCACTATTAAATAAATATTTATGGTACGGTTACTGGCCCTTGTAATCTCCTTTGGTCTGCAGATTGTTGCTGCATCTATAGCCATACGATTCATGAAGATCACCAAATACCGCCTTTCATGGATCTTGTTGTCAACAGCATTTACATTAATGGCTGCACGAAAAGTAATCCTGCTGATAGAACTCACACGGGGTATAGCCTCCGAGGAGGTAGCAGTGATAGATGAATGGCTGGGAACAGTTATATCGGTGTTGATCATATCCGGTGTTGTTTTCATAAGGGAAATATTCATTTCACTCAAGAGAGCTGAGACCGAAAGGTCAAGAAGTGAACGGAGGGTGCTGCATGCAATAATTACCACAGAGGAAAATGAGAGAAAAAGATTTGCCAAAGATCTGCATGACGGACTGGGCCCATTGCTGTCGACAGTTAAGATGTCCGTTTCGGCACTATCGGCAAGGGTTGCCGATAAGTCTGATAAAGAAATACTTAATAATACCAATCATGTAGTCAATGAAGCACTTGCCACCATAAAGGATATCTCTAATATTCTTAGTCCACATATACTATCTAATTTTGGACTTGCCAGCGCAACAAGGTCATTTATTTCGAAGGTTAGCGAGACAAAGGCACTCAATATATCTTTCAACACAAATATCGAGGACGAACGATTCAACAGTGATGTGGAAGTTGTTCTTTACAGGGCCATATGTGAACTGGTCAATAATTCAATCAAACATTCCGGGGCATCAAATGTGGAGGTTGAGCTTAATAAACATGGAAAATTTCTTATTTTGCAATTAAGTGATAACGGGAGGGGTTTTGAGACCTCTGTTATCGGTACCGATGAAATAAAGGGCATGGGCCTGTCAAATATTGAAACAAGGGTGAAATCTGTTAACGGGATGTTTGTACTCGACAGCTCTCCAGGGAAAGGTCTCCATGCACTGATCCGGATTGATTACACTCTTCAGGAAACGTTAGGCTTTGAATATGAATAAAATCCAACTCCTGATCGCAGACGATCATCAACTTTTCAGGAACGGGCTTAAGATACTCCTGGATGCATTTGATGAATTCATTGTTGTTGGCGAGGCAAGCAACGGGGAAGAGCTTCTTCCACTACTTGAAAATTGTACCTGCGATATAGTCCTGATGGATATTAATATGCCTGTTATGGATGGCATTACCGCCACCCGGAAAGCACTTGAGATAAATCCCGGGGTGAAAGTTATTGCTCTTTCCATGTATGGGGAAGAGGAGTACTATTATAAAATGGTGGATGCTGGCGTAAAAGGATTTCTCCTTAAAGATTCAGATATCAATGAGGTTAAAGAGGCTATCCTGACAATAAATAACGGAGGCAATTATTTCTCACAGGATTTGCTGCACAGCGTTATCCAGAAGATCAAGACACGCGAAAATGAGACCAGGATGGCAAATCTTTCAAAGAGGGAAAAGGAAGTTCTTCTTAAGATCTGTGAGGGATTTTCAAACCAGGAGATCGCTGACGTCCTGTTTATCAGCAAGCGTACCGTTGATAAACACCGTGCCAACCTTCTCAGTAAAACCGGATCAAAAAATACTGCCAGCCTGATCTTATATGCAATTAAGAATAAAATTATTGAAGTTTAAGCCGCTTCATTGAAGTATAACTATGTCTGATCCGCATGCACTTGGGGAAAGGGGCGAGAAGCTTGCTCTTGAACACCTTATGGCCAACGGCTATAAGATCATTCAGCGTAACTGGAAAACCGGGAAAAGAGAACTAGACATTATAGCTGAAGATGAAGAATTTATCATTTTCGTGGAGGTGAAAACACGGATGAGTGATTTTCAGCTACACCCAAGGGATGCTGTTTCTGTACCGAAACAACGAAATATAATTTTTGCTGCCCAGACATATCTCGACAGGAACCCGACTGACAAGGAGGCCAGGTTCGATATCGTTACAGTAGTGATCGATGGTAAAAAATGGGAAATTGAACATATTATTGATGCCTTTTATCCAACCCTATGAATATCGAGGAGGTCAGGGATTATTGTCTGTCAAAGGAAGAAACCACCGAAAGTCTGCCTTTCGGCGATGATACCCTTGTTTTCAAGGTAAGGGGTAAAATGTTTGCCCTTGCCAATCTTGACGGTCCCCTCAACCTTAGCCTAAAATGCGATCCTGAGCTGGCAATTGAGCTGAGGGAAAATTATGAGGTAGTAACCCCCGGGTACCATATGAACAAGAAACACTGGAACACCGTGAAAATAGATAATTCGTTACCCGATATGCTCATCATGGAATGGATTGACCATTCATATGATCTTGTAAAACGGAGCGTGAAAAAAAGATAATCGAATACTGCTTCATAACTATATCAGCCGGTTGACCCTGGTAATTCATTGATTTCTCCCATACCGTGATCTGATTGTGAATTATATTATAATATATAGATTGCATTTGGGAGGTGTATCAAAACATAAAAATTAGTCAATTTTTATGTTTTAAAAGTCAATCACAGAATCTCAATATAATAAATGGTGTTAAACCCAAGGGCAAGCCCCGGGGAACCGACCCGCCGACTGGTGGGGAGCTCGGCGTAGCCAATTAAACTATAACTTCTCGTCCGCCGTAGCGGAACGCGAAGGAGGATTAATAAATAGCTATTTATAGATCGAAGTGTAATGCAAAACCAATTATCATATGACTTTTGATACACCCCCGACCATGGGAAGATCCGCGCAAACAATATTTGAGGCACAAAATTACTCAACAAGCAGGTTACACCCCCGTATATCGCTGGAGTCAAACCGCCCTGAGATCACAAAACTGCCATCCTCATAAGCTGTACCAAGGTCAGATGTTTCGATAAATGAACATGAATAGATGTTTGCCAGGTCAATAATGTTAATTCCCCCGCTTCTTCCGAACGACTGCCTGTCGAAAGGATCGAGGGGGTCACGGATCAGTATCTTCAGCCAGGGCGGAGAAGCGAATATCCCATCACCCCTGGAGTAGGCCTGACTGAGCAATTCGGTCATACCATACTCCGAGTCAATTTTATCAACATTGAACGACGAAGTAAGGACACAGTGCAACTCATTCCTGGTAATCTCGCGCCCTCTTCCCTTCATCCCTCCAGTCTCCATTACAATAACACCCGACAGGTCAGGTCTGAATTGTTCAGCGAGCTCCAGAAGGGCGAAACTTACTCCAATGAGAAGGAGTCTGCGATCGCCACCTTTTAAGCCCGATATCCTGCTTATCAGACCCTCGTAGTCATCAAGAAAAAAGCCACCCTCCCCGCTTCCTGATCCTTCCATTAGCCAGTTAACCATATAAACAAGGGAGGAATCGCCCCGTTCAAAGTAGGTGGGCAGCAAAGCAAGTATATGGTAATCCGAAGGATCACCGTAAAAGTGCCTGAAGCCATTAAGGATACTTTGCTTATAGAGATTTGTGTTGTTGAGGTAATGGCTGCTCCTGGTTTCGCCCGTTGTACCGCTGCTCCTGTATACGATCTCCGGATCAAAGGTGCCGGTAATTACCCTGTTATGTCTAAAAGCTTCAACGGGCAAAAACGGTATATCATTAATGCTCTCTATTTTGTCTGGCCGCATGCCCAGATGGGTAAGGTATTCGCTGTATACCCTGTTCTCCCGGGACTGAAAGCGGAAGATCTCCAAAGCAAGAGCGGAGAAATCAGATCCCGATAAGATTTTGAAGATCCTATTTTCGACCTCTTTTATCATTCCTTTGGGAAAGTTGCCGACCCGTCAGGCTGGATCCTCCACTGGAACTTAGCCTCTGCATAAGCAACTGAGCCTTGCATTTCGCCAATAACTTCAATAAGTCTGATCTTCACGTAATGCCCCTCTCCCGTTTTAAAAATCCAGACCTGGTTCTCAGAAATATCACCGGCAACGAGTGTCCAGTTATATGATCCAAGCCGGGTCAGAGAATTATAAAAATCCTTTGCCTCCTGAGAGGTTGCGTACTCACCGGCAAGAGCAAATGACTCGATAAGATTCGGGGTGTCAAAGTAAACACTGTCAATACCCATCCCTGAAGGCGCGGCAAGCACTACCAGGTCAGCCCCCGGCATGTCTGTTGTCTTTACCTTTTCCCCGAGCTCAAATGAAAAGCCGACAGCATAGTAATTGTTACCGGCCGGGTAAATGGTATTATCAATCGTAACGGTACCTGTATAAACCGTCCCGTTGTTCTTGTTGCATCCTGATAACAAAATCGGGAGGTATATAAGGGTCAATATGAACAACCACTTATTCATATCATGATAAAGATGTTTTGGCAAAGGTATAAAAAAAGATCAGCTATCGCCCCTGATAGCCGCAATTCCAGGAAGGACCTTACCTTCCATATATTCAAGCATAGCACCGCCACCTGTTGATACATAGCTCATCTTATCACCCAGGTTGCTCTTGTTAACAGCAGCCACCGAATCACCTCCACCAATAAGACTGAACGCACCGCCGGAGGTAGCTCTGGCAATGGCTTGCGCAACGGCAATAGTTCCCCTTGAGAATCTATCCATCTCAAATACTCCCATCGGACCGTTCCATAATATTGTTCCCGATCCTTCAATTACACCCGAATAGGTTCTAACTGTCTCCTCACCGATATCAAGCCCCATCCATCCATCCTCAATCTGGTCTACAGCTGTTACCATCGTATTGGCATCAGCCCCGAACCTGTCGGCATTAAGGCTGTCAACCGGGAGATACAGGCTGACATCATTCTTTTTCGCTTTCTTAATAATTTCAAGGGCCAGATCAAGCTTGTCCTCCTCGCAAAGTGAGTTTCCAATTTTACCTCCCATCGCTTTCACGAACGTATAGCTCATCCCCCCGCCTATAATCAGGTTGTCGACCCGTTCCAGCAGATTTTCAATAATGAGGATCTTATCTGAAACCTTGGCTCCTCCCATAATGGCTGTAAATGGTTTTTCAGCCCTGTGAATAACCCTGTCCATACTTTCCAGTTCGCTGTTTATCAGGAATCCGAAAAGCTTTTCCTCGGGAAAAAAGTCTGCAATGACAGTAGTTGAAGCATGTGCCCTGTGTGCTGTCCCGAAAGCATCGTTTACATAGACGTCACAACCTTCAGCAAGCCTGCCGGCAAATTCTTTGTCTCCACTGGTCTCCTCTTTATAGAATCTCAGATTCTCGAGAACAAGGATCTCTCCCGGCTTCAGCTTCTTTTTCATTGCAAGTGTCTCATTACCAATACAGTCGTTAGCAAACAGGGTGTTTATGCCAGTCAGTTTTTCAAGCTCTTTGACAACATGACGGAGAGAGAATTTATCCGCAGGACCATCTTTGGGCCGGCCAAGGTGCGACATAAGGATCGCCGATCCCCCATCTTCAATGATCTTGTTTATTGTGGGTAAGGCTCCACGGATCCGTGTATTGTCAGTAACCTCAAATTCCGAGTTCAATGGTACATTAAAATCGACCCGTACTATTACTTTCTTACCTTTAAAATTATAATTCGCAATGCTTTTCATCTCATAGCTAATTTAAAATAAACTAACCTGCTCCTTGTGTATCAGGCGGGATACGGAACTGTGGTCAATTTCCGCTTATGTTCAGGATTTCCCATTCCCCGGATCACTCTACAAACCTACATTTTTTTCATAAATAACTGATCAATTTTTATATTTTTGTGACAACAGGCAAACCTTCCGGGTTAATGAAGTTCAGCGAAATTATAGGGCAAAAATCCATAATCGACAAATTGTTAAATTCTGTCAGGGATCATAGGGTAAGTCATGCTCAGCTGTTTGCCGGTCCCGAGGGTAACGGAAAGCTTGCACTGGCTATTGCATTTGCCCAGTATATATGTTGTGAAAACCGGAGCGAAATAGATCCCTGTGGGGAGTGCCGGTCATGCGCCAAGTACAATAAACTGATCCATCCTGATCTTCACTTTGTATTTCCGGTATTCAGGAAAGATAAAGCAACAGACCCTACCAGCAATCTTTTCCTCGATAACTGGCGCGTAATGGTCAACAGATCACCATACTTCAATCTCAACCAGTGGCTTTCACATATCGGAGTGGAAAATGAGCAGGGGATCATCTATTCATCAGAAGCGGCTGAGATAATTAAAACACTGAGCCTTAAGACCTACGAATCGGATTATAAGGCAATGATAATCTGGCTGCCCGAAAAAATGCATATGACAACTGCCAACAAGCTTCTCAAAATGATTGAAGAACCACCTGAGAAAACCCTTTTTCTGCTTATTTCTGAAGAGCCTGATCTGGTGCTTCCGACTATACTTTCACGATGCCAGTTTGTCAGAATTCCTGCGATAGGAACAGAAGAGCTCGCTTCATATCTTGTTCATAAATTCAATATAGATAATGCCCGTGCAGCCGAGATCGCACATATATCCAAAGGCAACTACCTTAGAGCCGAAAGTCTTCTGAATGAAGATGATACCAGGACCGGGAACCTGAAGAGGTTCATTGAGTTGATGAGGTTATCATGGGTTCGTGATATTATCTCATTAGCTGAATGGGCCGACAATATTGCCGGTACCGGAAGGGAAGCGCAGAAGCGATTCCTTAATTTCTCACTTTCCCAGCTTCGTGAAAACCTGATGCTCAACCTTGGACAGGAAGCCAATAACCTGGTATTCCTCTCGCACGATGAAGCGGAATTTGCCAAAAATTTCAATAAATATATCCATACCGGAAATGTTGAAGCGTTAGCTAATGAAATTACGCTTGCCTATTCTCATGTTGTTGCCAACGGGAATGCCAAGATCATCTTTCTCGACCTGGCTCTGAAAGTGACAAAAAATATACGGTAGCATACCGGCTGTAACAAATAATTGATAAAAACTCAAAATATCATTAAATTTGGCCGGCCACAGAAGTGATAATCGATTCAGGCACAATATAAACTCACTGCCTCTCTTGCAGGCAGTTAAACAGGTGGTAATGAAGGATCATAAGGAGGTCAACGGTTCAGAAGAGACCAGTGATGTAGTTTCTGAACCAAAATATATACCGGGTGAATATAAGCTGAATTCCTATAACTGGCTGACCAATATACCTCTGGACAGCCTTGATAAAAGTATAGTTGAAATCAGGTTCAAAAATACCCGTAAAGGATTCTACAGGAATGTAAATAATCTTCGCCTTCAGATAGGTGAAATAGTTGCTGTTGAGGCATCTCCCGGACATGACATTGGCAGGGTATCAATGGTCGGACGTCTTGTGGAATTCCAGCTAAAACAGCAGAAGAATTTTCCCGATATCGATGAGTTGAAGAAAGTCTATAGAAAGGCAAAACCCGTTGATGTCGAAAAATGGCGACAGGCTATGGCCCTTGAGATCCCAACTATGCTTAAATCCCGTATGATAGCCGAAGAGCTTGGTCTGAATATGAAGATTGGAGATGTTGAATACCAGGGAGATAATACCAAGGCGATATTCTACTACCTGGCTGATGAAAGAGTCGACTTCAGGCAGCTCATCAGGGTACTTGCCGAGAATTTCAGGGTAAGGATTGAGATGAGACAGATCGGTGCACGCCAGGAAGCCGGCCGGATTGGAGGGATAGGATCATGCGGAAGGGAATTATGCTGCACTTCCTATATTAAAAACTTTGTATCGGTTACCACAGCTCATGCCAAATTCCAGGAGCTTTCCCTTAATCCTCAAAAACTTGCCGGACAATGCAGTAAACTGAAATGCTGTCTTAATTATGAACTGGATAGCTATATCGATATTCAGAAAGGCTATCCTCCCAAAGATATTCCGCTACAACTGGCCGGAGGAACTGCCTGCTTCGTCAAGATGGAAGTGTTCAAAGGGATATACTGGTATTCATCTGAACAGGAGTCAATCCTGAACCTCAACCCGGTACCGGTAAAAAGAGTGGCGGAAATTCAGGAGATGAATAAAAGGGGTATTAAACCTGAACGGCTTGTCGAAAATCAATATAATTCTATCCTCGAAAAGGATTTCAACAATGCCGGAGGAGACGATAGTGTCACCAGGTTCGGGGAAAAGAATAACAGCAACATGGGAAGACATCGCAGAAAAAAGAAACACAGAAGGAATGACAGGACAAAATAACAAACGGGAAAAGAGATTATTAATAATACCACTGATCATGTTTCTTCTGTTGGGATGCAGGCCAGGGAATCATTTCTCTGCAGTTGAACAAATACCTGATTCCAGATGGAGTGTTAATAACAGGATCACCTTTGACGTCATCATAGCTGACACTCTCTCTCCATTTGATATATTATTAACCATCAGGAATAGCTCCCTCTATCCCTACAGGAATATTTTCATGTTTGTTACTACTGTATCTCCTGAAGGATACTGGATAAGGGATACCCTTGAATACCAGCTTGCTGATGAGAAAGGTAACTGGTATGGAAGGGGTCTGGGTGATATACATGATCTGTCTGTTCCATTCAAGACAGATGTGATATTCCCGGTAAGCGGATCTTACAGGTTCAGGATTGAGCATGGTATGCGCAAAGAAAATCTCGAAGGCATCATGGATATTGGCATTCGGATCAGGTACCGAAAATAATTCTTAATCAGAAACCCTTGGGAAAGAACAAACTATCCAGATGGGCCGAAATGGACAGCTTCAGTAATGTTGTCCAGCCCCGGTTTGAAGAGATATTTAAAAAGGACTTTCACCTGAAGGGGAAATGGAATGAGCTGTTTTTCAGGAATGACAACCCGATAGCCCTGGAGCTTGGATGCGGAAAGGGTGAGTATACTGTCGGGCTTGCACGGAAGTTTCCTGATATTAACTTTCTTGGAATAGATATCAAAGGGGCCAGACTATGGAAGGGTGCAGGCATAGCTGTTGCCGAAGGATTGACCAATGTTGGATTTCTCAGAACAAGGATAGAGCTTATCGAATCATTTTTTTGTGAAGATGAGATCAGCGAGATATGGATAACCTTCCCCGATCCCCAGCTTAAAAAGAGAAGAAACAAGAAAAGGCTCACCGGACCAAGATTCCTGAACTCCTATAACAGGTTCCTTAAGCCTGGCAGTCTTATCCATCTTAAGACTGACAGCCGCGAACTATATGATTATACCAACACACTTATAGAGTTTAATGGACTGGAGCTATTTGAGTCGACCGATGATCTTTATTCGGGCAGCTATAGTAACGATATGCTTTCCATACGAACATATTATGAAGAAATATTCATGGATGAGGGAAAAAAGATAACCTATACCTGCTTCAGTCTTTCACCAGGAAAAATGATCTCAGAACCGGAAAAGGATGAATAACGAGGGTTTTTTTGAAAAGGTCTATGATGTTGCCCGTTTGGTTCCCGACGGACGTGTCACCTCCTATGGTGCCATTGCAAAATACCTTGGCACAGCCAGATCAGCCAGGATGGTTGGCTGGGCTATGAACAACTGCCATACACAGAGAAAATATGTACCGGCTCACAGGGTTGTGAACCGCATAGGCCTGCTTACAGGGAAACATCATTTTGGAAATTCCTCCACGATGCAGCAACTCCTTGAAAATGAGGGAGCAATAATTGAGAATGACCGTATCATCAATTTCAGTGATATTTTCTGGGATCCTGCCATTGAGTTGCTCTGATTTTTTGCACTTTCTAAAAAAAACATTAAACTTGCTTCTTTATATTTAATTTAAATAAAAACAAGCAGCTGCTAATGTACTCCATAGATCAGATATCCGAGGCGCTGGCAAAGGTAAAATACCCGGGGAAAGAGGACATTGTATCGCTGAGGATGGTTGAGAATATTGAGATTGAAGGAAACGAGATCCGTATTGTTCTCAGGACCCAAAAGCGGAAGGATCCTGTTATATCGTCCCTTAAACACGCATGTGTTCAAGCCATTAAGGACAACCTTGGCCCCGAAGCAGTGGTGTCATCAATTGAGGTAATTGGCCCTGAACCCAGGGTTGAGACCAGCCAGGCTTTACCCAATATCCTTCCCGGAGTTAAAAATATAATTGCCATAGCTTCAGGGAAAGGGGGAGTTGGCAAATCAACTGTTTCAGTCAACATAGCCGTTTCACTTGCCGGAAAGGGATATTCTGTAGGTTTGCTCGATGCGGATATCTTTGGCCCTTCATCACCAAAAATGTTCGGTGCAGAGGATTTCAGACCTGAGATAAAAAGTGAAAACGGGATTGAAATGATCCTGCCTCTCGAGAAACATGGTGTTAAGGTACTTTCGGTCGGATTCTTTGTTGATCCTTCAGAGGCAGTTGTCTGGAGAGGGCCCATGGCATCCAACTTCCTCAGGCAAATGATGTCGCAGGGTTACTGGGGTGAACTCGATTTCCTTATCGTTGACCTTCCGCCCGGCACAAGCGACATACACCTTACCCTTGTGCAGGAAGTGGGCGTTACGGGAGCCGTTATTGTCAGTACCCCTCAGGAGGTTGCCCTGGCTGATGCAGTAAAGGGGGTCTCGATGTTCAGGAGTGAAAAGATAAATGTTCCTGTGCTCGGTCTGGTTGAAAATATGTCCTGGTTCACTCCGGCTGAATATCCTGACAACAGGTATTATATTTTCGGGAAGGAGGGATGCAGGAAACTTGCTGAAGAATTGAATATTCCGTTGCTGGGTCAGATCCCGGTTGTACAGAGCATCTGCGAAAGCGGTGATTCAGGCATACCTGTAGCCCTTGATAACTCCGAGACGGCAAAGGCATTTGATGACCTTGCCGGACAACTTGTGAAGAGTGTTGAATTAAGAAATAAAATCTCAGTCCCCACTGAAAGGGTCCTGATAAAATAACTATACCTAAATGGATGCGACAAAAAGAGAAATGCTGTTGGAACAGGTAAAAGTAACCCTCGACAGGGTGAGGCCCTACCTGCAGTCCGATGGCGGTGATATTGAACTTGTTGAACTTACTGATAATTTCAAGGTCAAAGTAAGACTTATAGGGGCCTGCTCAGGGTGCCCCTTCAGCATGGAAACCCTGAAAGCGGGTGTTGAACAGGCACTTTTAAAAGAGGTCCCTGAAATTGTCGAGGTGGTTGCCGTTTGATCTGCAAAATCACTACTTTTAGAGAATAATATATACTATAAAACGGCATTGATAGTTTAATAGTATAAACAGAATTCAGTAGTGCCAGGTACTAAATCATACAGGGCAATTATTTTCCTATTTATCCTGATGGCAGGATATTCATGTTCGGTTGAGAAAAACACCAGCCTGAGCCGCTTCTTCCATAACCTCTCTTCGAATTATAATATCTATTTCAATGGCTATGAGAGCTACAGGGAAGGGATTAAAAGAATCTCCGAATCGAACAGGGATGATTATTCCACCATAATGCCTCTTTTTGAGTATAGCAATCCCGATGCTATAAGGTCGGCTTCTTCAAATATGGACAGGGCTATCCAGAAAGCTTCAAAGGTAATATCACTGCATTCAATGACGGCAAAACCGGAAATGAAGGATGCAGGTCAGATGAATGAAAAAGAAAAAGCTTTCTATGCCCGTAAAGAGTATAATAACTGGGTCGACGACAGTTATTTGCTTATGGGAAAGGCACAGTTGTGTAAACATGAATTCGATGATGCCAGGATCACATTCCTTCACAATATCAGGGAGACAGATGATGAGAATATCAGGTATGAATCTATAATATGGCTGGCACGGACATATTCAGAGCTAGCCAATTTCTCGGAGGCACTGCGCCTTACCCGTGAACTCAATCCGAATGATCTGCCTCCGGACCTGATAGCTCAGTACTATCTTACCATAGCTGATGTTGAGGTAAAACAGGCCAGATGGAGCAATGCAATCAATCCGCTGACTTCAGCCATTGATTACCTTTCAGGGAACAAGAAGAAAAACAGGTATACCTACATTCTTGCGCGTCTTCATGAGGAATCAGGGAACCAAGATGAGGCAAGCAGGTACTACAGAGAGCTGCTTCGTCTTAGTCCGTCGTATGAAATGGAATTTAATGCAAGAATCAATCAGGCAGGGGTTTTTGATGTTGAAAGCGGTGATATCGATGAGATGAAGAAGGGGCTGAATAAGCTTCTGAAAGATGTAAAAAACAAGGAATACCATGACCAGATATATTTTGCACTTGGCAATCTCTCGATGAGGGAAGGAAATGTGGAGGAGGCTATCCGCTACTTTCATCTCTCAGCCTCGGCAAGTACTGTAAACCAGAACCAGAAAGGCAGGTCGTACCTTACTCTGGCCGAATATTACTTCAACAAATACGACTACATGAGGTCGCAGATTTATTATGACAGTGCTGCTGCCTTCCTTGATAATACGTACCCGGGTTATGATGAGTTCTACGGACGATCACTCAGCCTTAATGAACTTGCAGGGTTTATGGGTATTGTTGAAAGGGAAGACAGTCTGCAATATGTGGCATCATTACCACAGCCACAAAGGGATGCAATTATCAATGAGATAATCCGGAAAGTACAGGATGAGGAGCAAAATGCTGCAAATGAATTGGATACAAGGTACAACATGGGTGAATTTTATGAAAATCAACGTAGATTCAGGGATGATATTACTGCCAGCGGAAAATGGTACTTTTATAATCAGGCAGCCCTTACCTTTGGCCGTTCCGAATTCGTGAACCGCTGGGGACAACGCAAGCTTGAACACAACTGGAGAAGGGCCAATAAATCCAGGATCGGCCTTTCAGGTCAGACTGACCTGATGCCAGGGGGTCAATCCGATACGGCACAGGCTGTTATTGACAGGAAATCGCCCGCGTTTTATCTGAAGGAGCTGCCACTGACAGACTCACTGCTCAGTCTGTCAAATGAGAGTATTGCGACCTCTCTTTTTAATTCCGGGAGGGTATTCAAAGAGCGATTGAACGATAATATAAAGGCAAATGAACAATATTCTGAGCTGCTTGCCAGATTCCCGGACCACCTGCTTGTTCCACAAGCCCTTTATAATCTCTGTAACCTTAATAATGAGATAAATCCGGCTCTGGCCGATATTTACAAATCAAGACTGATAAATGACTACCCCGACTCAGAATTTGCAGTGATATTAACCGACCCGGAATATTTTAACACAAAATTAATGGCCTCTGAACGAGCCGGGGATCTTTATAACGAAGCATACACAGCATGGGAGAATGACAGCATTGCCGCGACAATATCACTATGTAATAGCGCTCTGTCGGAATTCCCGGATAATGATATCACCCCGAAGTTTATGCTTCTAAGGGCCTACGCTCTGGCAAGGGAGGTTGATGAACGGACTCTAAAGGAGGAGCTGAACAGAATCGTCAGGTTATATCCTCAATCTGATGAAAGCAGGCGTGCGGGTGAAATTGTGGCATACCTGAACAGGGAGGTTCCGGAACTGCAGATAGAAGATGACAGACAGATAGCCAGTGAGATCTATTCTACTGACACAACGGGAACCTATATCTTTATTTTAATTGCTAAAAGCAGAACACTTGATATCAACAGACTGACATTTGATGTTATAAACTTCAATATCGACAATTATACCAATGAAAACTACAGCTCACGTGGTGAACTTATAAATAATGATCATATCAGGATCTCAGTTAGTCCATTTAAAACCAGAAGCAATGCTATGACCTACTACCGGAGTTTTAATCCTGATAATATCCTCAGCAACGTGTCTGATACTGAGATTCTTACATTCATTATCACACCGGCTAACCTTGTGACCCTTGGCACAGATAAGGGTCCTGACAGATATAATCTTTTCTTCATTGAACATTATCTGGACCAGGATAATTAACTTTAGACCTGAATGCAAACTAAACGTTCCGGTATGAGGAAGATCAGGATCCTGTGGACCGATGATGAAATTGAGGTACTGAAGCCTCATATTATTTTTCTCAATGAAAAAGGATATGAAGTGGATACCTGCTCCAACGGACTCGACACACTTGATATGGTTAACAAGAACAGTTATGACCTAATCTTTCTTGATGAGAATATGCCGGGTTTGAGTGGTATCGATACCCTGAAAGGCATAAAGGAGCTTAATCCGGAGATCCCCGTAATAATGATCACCAAAAGTGAGGAGGAGAATATCATGGAGGCTGCAATCGGATCACAGATTGCCGACTACCTCATTAAACCTGTTAAACCCACACAGATCCTTCTTTCTATCAAAAAGATTATTGAAAGCGCAAAGCTTGTAACAGCCCAGACAACTACTAACTACCAGGCAGGATTTGGGAAAATAAGATCACTTATCGACCAGGCAAGAGACCATGATGACTGGAGTGATATCTATAAAAAGATCACATACTGGGATATTCAACTCGACAATGCTGATGATCCTAATCTGAGGGAGATACAGAGGATGCAGGAACAGGAGGCCAATAATGCCTTTGTAAAATTTGTCTCTAACAACTATCTCTCCTGGTTTGGTCCGTCTGAAAACAAGAAACCATTACTCAGTCCCGGCCTTTTCAATTCAAGGGTTTTCCCGTTACTAAAGGAGAAAGAGAAGGTGTTTCTTATAGTCATCGACAACCTTCGCTATGACCAGTGGAAAGTAATCTCCCAGGAAATGGGACAGATGGTACGGGTGACCGATGAATCAATCTATTATAGTATTCTGCCCACCGCTACCCAATATTCACGGAATGCCATTTTCTCCGGTTTGATGCCATATGAAATTGGCAGTTCCCATAAAGAATTCTGGGTTGCTGACGATGCCGATGAAGGGAAGAACAATTATGAACGTGAACTCCTTGATGAACAACTTAAACGTCATTCAATCAAATGTAAATGGAGCTACAATAAGATCAACAACAACAGTTCAGGAAAGAAAGTAAATGACAATTTCAAGAGACTCCTGGAAAATGACCTTACGGTACTTGTATATAATTTTATTGATCTTTTATCACATGCAAGGACCGATACAACAGTGTTGCGCGACATGGCGAATGATGAACCGGCATACCGAACACTCACCAGGTCCTGGTTTGCCCACTCCCCTCTCCTTGATCTGATCAGGATGCTTGCCGGAAAGAAGGTCAGGATGGTTTTTACTACTGACCACGGTACCGTAAGGGTATCCAATCCTGTGAAGGTAGTTGGTGACAGAAAAACATCGGCTAACCTGCGATATAAACTTGGAAGGAACCTTGATTATGATCCCTCGGAAGTATTTGAGATAACCAATCCGCAGGAAGCACACCTCCCACTGTTAAACATTTCCTCAAGGTATATCTTTGCCCGCAATTATGATTTTTTTGTATATCCCAGTAATTACAACCATTTTGTAAATTATTACAGGAACACATTCCAGCATGGGGGTATCTCAATGCAGGAAATGCTGATACCCCTTATTACACTTGAGCCCCTATAATTCAGTATGACTGATGCCAGTGATAGTAATCAATGATCTGAAAAACCTTAAGTCTGCTGCAATCCGGCTCCTGAAGGAGACCCGGGGGAAAAGGATATTTGCCTTTTATGGTACCATGGGGGCAGGCAAAACAACATTTATCAGGGCAATATGTGAGCAACTGGGATCGATCGACACTGTGACCAGTCCAACTTTTACCATCATAAACGAATACTTTACCTCATCGGGAGAATCACTCTATCACTTTGATTTTTACCGGATTGAGAAAGCAGAAGAACTTTTTGATATTGGATTCGATGAGTACCTTGATTCGGGTAAAAACTGCTTTATGGAGTGGCCCGAAAAAATAGAAGACTATCTGCCGGATAGTGCTGTCAGAGTGAGAATAACCGTTGGTGATGATATGACTCGTTTCATAGAAATTGAATGAGGATAAATTTACTCACACCAGGTATATTGCTGCAAGTTGCTAAAATTTTTACCTTTGGTTAAATCTTAGATCCATAGGAAAATGAAGGAGAAGGAAAAAAACGAAAAATATAACCTTTCAAATGCAGCCCTGATGCCGCAGGAAGAGCTGCTGGAGACTGCCCGGAAACCTAAGAAAATTACTATAGGCATTCTTAGGGAAAGTGAAAAAAAAGAAAAGAGGGTCCCTCTGACTCCTGAAGCTGTTAATCTCCTGGTCAACTCCGGGAATGAGGTAATAGTCCAGTCTGGTGCCGGCAAGGGTGTCAACTATTCCGACAAGGATTACAGTGAGAATGGTGCATTAATATCAAAAACCGTTGATGAGGTGCTCCAGGCAGACCTGGTGATAAAGGTTGCCCCTTTTACCAGAGATGAGGTTAGCAAGCTAAAGGGCAGACAAACGATCCTCTCATACCTTAATGTGCTGAATCAAACAGAAGAGGTGATGCATGATATGATAAACAAGCACATCACAGCAATAGCTTTTGAGAAGATCAAAGACAGGAATGATGAGCTGCCGGTTGTTGAGTCAATGAGTGAGATCAGTGGTGTCACCTCAATTCTGATAGCCTCTGAACACCTCAGTAATTTGCATGGAGGTAAAGGAATAATGCTGGGAGGTATAGCCGGAGTAACTCCGACAGAGGTGGTAATAATCGGTGCCGGCACGGCAGGGGAATATGCTGCCAGGGCTGCCCTGGGACTCGGTTCTGTAGTGAAGATCTTTGACAATTCAGTTCATAAACTCCGCAAGTTTCATTCGTTCGTCGGACAAAGGTTGCAGACATCTGTCTACCATCCGCAGGTATTGAATAAAGCTTTAAAGTCGGCTGATGTTCTGATCGGCGCAATCCAGATTGAGGATATGAAACCCCGGTATCATATAACCGAGGATATGATAAAACTGATGAAAAAGGGTGCGGTAGTAATAGATCTCTCCATCGATCGGGGCGGATGTATCGAAACAAGCGAATACAGGGAACTTGAGGATCCTGTTTATGAAAAACATGGAGTAATTCATTTTTCGGCATGGAATCTTCCTTCACGTGTGGCACGTACAGCCTCTATTGCTTTCAGTAATGTATTTACTCCGCTGATACAGGAAATTGCTGATTCCGGGGGCGTTGACCAGATGCTGAAAACAATGCCGGGGCTGAGCGAAGGGGTCTATATATATAAAGGTATCCTTACCAACGAATCGCTGGGTCAGAGATTCGGGATACTCTCAAAGGATATCAACCTGTTACTGGCTGCATTTTAATCGGATAATCCCTGTACAATGGATATCTCTCCACTGTCAACCTTCAGGGTAATCTCCACTCCAAGATAAAAAGCCCTGTTATCATTAATATGTCCGGCCGGGAAATTAAACGCTACAGGGTACCTGTAATCTGAAACTGCATCCATGATCATTTCCTCGATACCGATCCCGAAGGGAATATCCGGGTCGGTCATTCCTGAGAGTCCCCCTACCACCAATCCGGATATGTTCTCAAGTATACCCGACAACCTTAGGTCCATCAGCATTCTGTCGATCCTGTAAAGGTATTCCCCCGTATCCTCAATGAAGAGAATCTTTCCTGCCAGCCACTCCCTGACATGCGTTCCTGTCAGATTTGCTATCAGACTAAGATTACCTCCTGCAATCAGTGATGATACTTTGCCGTCTCTGAAATTCTCACTTTTCCAGGTGTAATCGCCCTCTCCCCTGAAAAGCAGCCGGTAGAGTGAATCCAGCGATTCAGGTGAGCGTGAATCAATATTGAAATTTGAGACCATCTCGCCATGGACGGTAGCCGTACCATACAGGCTATTAAACCAGAGATGTAATACTGTAATGTCGCTGTACCCGATTATCCATTTCGGAGCCAAAAGGAAACCTGCCGGATCGAGCCTGTCGATGATCCTTGACAATCCATAACCGCCTCTGGCACAGAATACTGCCTTCACAGATTCATCATCAAGGGCCAGTTGCAGGTCGTTCAGCCTTTCCTCGTCATTGCCGGCAAAGAGACCGTTGGAGCAGTAAAGATGTCTCCCTCGTTCAACCTCAAGACCCCAGGCTTCAAGCAATAAGATCCCTTTTTCGATCCTGCTCTCCTTCACCACCCCCGACGGAGCGATAACTGATATCCTGTCGCCAGGCTTTAATAATGATGGTATAATCGGCTGCATGTAAATATCATTTATTAATCCCTTTTTCAGTCCCTGTTCTTCAACTCGTGCTAAGATATAAATTATTATCTTTGTCCCTGTTTTCCACATTGGATTAAATTAAATGTAACCAGCTATGAGTGAACCCAAAAGATATCTTATTACCTCTGCCCTGCCTTATGCAAATGGTCCTCTTCACATTGGACATCTTGCGGGAGTATATGTACCGAGTGATATATTCACCAGGTACCTCCGAATGCAGGGAAAAGATGTAATATCTGTCTGTGGTTCCGATGAGCATGGTGTTCCTATCACCCTGAAAGCAAGGAATGAAGGTGTTACACCAAAGGAGATCGTTGACAGGTATCACGAGATCAACAAAAAGTCTTTTGAGGATTTCGGGATCTCATTTGATATTTATTCCCGAACCTCCAATCAGATCCATTATGATACTGCATCTGAATTTTTTAAAATACTTTACGACCGGGGCGAGTTCATAGAAAAGACATCGAATCAATATTTTGATACTGAAGCAGCCTGTTTCCTGGCCGACAGGTATATAACAGGAACCTGTCCCCATTGTGGTGATGAAAACGCCTATGGCGATCAGTGTGAGAATTGCGGGACCTCTCTCAATGCCACTGACCTGATTAATCCACGGTCGGTAGTGAGCGGCAGCCAGCCTGTTCAGAGGGAGACAAAACACTGGTTCCTTCCTCTCGACAAATATGAAGGATGGTTGAAGAAGTGGATCCTTGAAGATCATAAAGAATGGAAAGCAAATGTTTACGGACAATGCAAATCCTGGCTTGACCAGGGACTGCAACCAAGAGCTGTAAGCCGTGATCTTGACTGGGGGGTACCCCTTCCGATCGAGGGCGCTGAAGGGAAAGTGCTCTACGTCTGGTTTGATGCTCCCATTGGTTATATATCAGCCACCAAGGAGCTGACTGACGACTGGGAAAAATACTGGAAGGATAAGGATACAAGAATGATACACTTTATTGGCAAGGATAATATTGTTTTTCACTGTATCATTTTCCCGGTAATGCTGAAAACTGAAGGAAGCTATATACTACCTGACAATGTACCGGCGAATGAATTCCTGAACCTCGAAAATGAGAAGATATCAACCTCAAGGAACTGGGCAGTATGGCTGCATGAATATCTGGAGGAATTCCCCGGTGAGCAGGATGTTCTGCGCTATACTCTCTGTGCAAACGCCCCGGAGTCAAAGGATAATGATTTTATGTGGAAAGACTTCCAGGCCAGGAACAATAACGAACTAGTAGCCATCCTTGGTAATTTTGTTAACAGGGCGCTTGTACTTACAAATAACTATTTTGACGGTTTGGTACCCCCAAGAGGTGAAACGAATGATTATGACAGGGAGGTACTCAGCGAACTTGTTGCCTTAAAAGAAAGGGTCGAATCATCTCTTGACAATTTCAGGTTCCGGGAAGCTCTGAAGGAGGCAATGAATGTGGCAAGGCTTGGGAACAAATACCTTGCAGATACCGAACCATGGAAGGTAATTAAGACAGATGAGGAGAGGGTGAAAACCATCCTGAATATTTCACTCCAGATCACAGCAAACCTGACAATTATCCTTGATCCGTTCCTGCCATTCTCCACTGCCCGGCTAAGAGAGTGGTTGAATATGGGTTTGCTCAGATGGAACGACGCTGCAAAAGATGATCTCCTTATGGTGGGACACAGGATCAATAAACCTGAATTGCTGTTCCGAAAGATCGAAGATGCAGAGATACAGAAACAGATTGATAAACTACTACGTACGAAAATGGAAAATGAGGAAACCAACGAGAAAGCCGGTCCGGCCAAGGAGAATATCGGTTTTGATGATTTCACAAAAATTGATATGCGTACAGCTACAATAATTGATGCTGAAAAGGTTGCCAGGACCAAAAAACTCCTTAAATTAACTCTTGATACCGGACTTGACCGACGTACAGTTGTATCAGGGATCGCCGAATATTTTGAACCGGAAAAAATAATCGGGAAGCAGGTTTCAGTTGTGGTAAACCTTGAGCCAAGGAAGATAAAGGGGATCGATTCCCGGGGGATGATCCTGATGGCCGAAGACAATTCAGGGAAACTGGTCTTTGTTTCCCCGCTTGATAAGATCGATAATGGTAGTGAAATAAAGTAGGATCTCTACCTCTTCAATATCCAGGTTTCAGGAAAGTCATTCCTGAGATTATCCTTCTTCCTTACCGCTTCGTCGTAACTGGATGCAGAAATAACCGCAACACGGAAAAAATCATTCTCAGATCTGAAAATCTCAGCAGAATAACCCTTTTCAACTGCCTGGGAGAGAAGTTTCAATGCATTATTCTGATCCTTGAAACTGCCTGCCACAACGTAAAAAGAATCCGGTTCATCTGCTACAGGCAAGATCTCAGGTTCCTCCTGATTCAGAACAGTTGATTCACCGGCCGGAGTTATTTCTTCTTCCGTAATTGCCTGTGAAACATAGTTCTCCGTGGCCTCCTCCATGCTCTTACTGTTATCTTCAAGCTCGGTGGCAGTAAGAGGATTCATGCCCGCCTTTCCTTTGAACAGGTCTGTTTTAAGTGGTACAAAAATCATTGCAGCAATAAACGGAACAGCAATCACTGCCCTCCATATCATCTTCCTTGAAGAATATCCTGCAGCACTATCTTTATTCCTTCGGCTGATAATCTTCCCTGAGAGGGTAAAATCCTGAACAGGCTCCCTCCTGAATGATGTCAGACCATATGAATCCAGCAGATAATTTGAGTCCTGATCAGGTTCAAATTGTGCATTCCCTTCACTGTTGTTCTGGAAAAAACCTATTCTTTCAATTGTTACCCGCTCACCCCTGGCAAGTTTATTCTTCAGATCATCCACGAACTGCTCAACAATCCGTTTTGAATCGGCATAGCCAATAGCTCTGTCGGCAGAGATCTTACCGATCAGCAAACCATCATTATTATTAAGGTTTCTGTTGAAGGATATTGCCTTTACGGGCGGGGTGAATATATGAGAGGTATTATCTATCCCCGCGGGTTTATAGTTGCCAATGAACCCTCCGAACGATGGCACTATAACGCAATCGTGGCTGAAAAGAAGCTCCCTTATATAAGCTGTCACATCTATCATGAATGATCCCTCCCGGACTTACAAAATTAACAAAAAGTCTCTTAATTTCATCATTAGGGTATAATAATCGAAAATATTATCTTCGCTATCCCTAACAGTCATAAAGAATCGCTTCGATGAAAGAGATAAGGATGGTTGACCTGAAAACACAGTATGATGGTATCCGGGAAGAGATCGATAATGCAATAAAGGAGGTTATCCATTCAACCTCCTTTATCAGAGGAAATGAAGTCAGACAGTTTGAGGACGAGCTTG
>Ga0307378_10000419_pt1 | contig 74721 bp, 59 predicted proteins | sample UN1MG_FD_202238 | JGI IMG/M metagenome (GOLD analysis project Ga0307378, IMG submission 202238) | Soil microbial communities from Risofladan, Vaasa, Finland - UN-1 | ecosystem: Environmental > Terrestrial > Soil > Coastal area > Acid sulfate soil | place: Finland: Risofladan, Vaasa | collected... | reverse complement strand
TACAATTTTCTTTGCATGGCTACTCCTTTCAAAAAATATAATTGTTAAACTGGCCTGATCTTATACGAAATCAGGCCGGAGTAGCCATCGCTTTTTTCAACCTCCAACTATGGATGGGACATCGTCCAATTCTCAAAGGATAATGAGGATGTTAAAAACCTTTCCAGGACGGTCAATGTCTGCTGAACAGCGTGGCTTTCTCTCAACAACACAAGCACAAGATGCTATTTCTATAATTGACCGCGGTGATACTGTGCGCAGACATTATCAAATTCGCCTGTATGCGATGAGTGAATTAGACGCCCGGAAAACGGCTGAGGCATTTGTTGAGGCTTTGGCCGACAAAGCTGAGAAAATAAGAAGCTATAAAGACCACATACTTATGCTGCAACGAGAGATATTCCAAACTAAACAGGAGATATTGGAAAAAGAAGCTGAGAACGAAGTTGCCTTGGCTAATCTTCGAGAGAATATAAAGAACGTGCACTACCTTTCTACTGACGAAGCAAAACAAGCCATATCGGAATTAAACACAATGCTTAATAATTTGGATATCGAGCTTGCCGGGATGAAGGCGAAACTGCAGGCAATCCAGGAACACCGGGAGCGGCAAAAGATAATAAACAGAGAAGGTATTCTACTCAAACTTGAAGATATGTGGATAGACCTGTTAATTGAATTGAAAGTTGCTGAGGCCAGGAAAGAAACTGCTACTGAAATTCGAATGCGGGCAGAAGATTTTTGTAAGAAGATGGGTGCGAAAAAAGCTGAATTTCAAAAGAACGTGAACGAATATAAAATGCGTGTAACAATGAACGAGCAGGAAATCCACCAATTCAAAGAAAAACTGGCCGACCCGGATATGGAGACGCTGCCTCTGAAGGTGTATCAAAACAAGGTAACCATTTATCCCGTGCGTGCAGAAGAGGATTAGGCAAAAAACAAGGAGAGGAAATACCGATAAAGTATGCGGTTTTTTGTACAAGAATAAGGTAGGGCATAAAAAACTGAAATATTTTTACAATCAAGCTTGACAAAAGGGGACAAAATTGATTTAATATAGGTGTTATGAGGCAGATTAACCTTAAAAATACCGGTTGTTGGTGGTGGCCTGCGGGATAAAATCCGACAGGCAAGCGGTAATTTGCTGTAAAAAAATTAGTAGAGTGTTCAGAAAAAGCAGCCTGTCGGAAAACGGCAGGCTGTTTTTTTGTTTGTATTTTTGGCAATTTAGCAATAGAAAGTACCGATAAAAGGTTTGGGAATATGGAAGATTACAGGCAAATAATACAAAGTGCTCAGCCGGGGCACATCGTGCCCATCGTCAAGCAAATTGCTGTTAAGGAGCCGGTGGATTTTTTCGCCAAGCTAAGCGACTACGGCCGGGCTAAAAATTGCTGTTTGTTTGAGTCAAGAGAGCATCTGGCCGGCTATAAAGAGTTGAGTTTCGGTACGGCAAAGCCTGCACTTTACCTTACCGGCAAGGGTTCTGATTTTACTATCAAGGCCCTGAACAATACGGGCAGACGCATATTAGGATATTTAGCCACCCAAAAAGAGAGATTCGCTTTTTGTGAATCGGTCGAATTCGGTTTGGAGCTGATTACAGGCCGAATCAAACAAATCCAGGGAGTGGTTGACGAACAAACACGGCTGACGACCACGAACCAAATGGATGTGTTAAGGGCAGTTACTTTTGCGTTTCGTCTTGCCAGTAAGCCGTTCCGCATAACTTGTGGATTGCTTGGGGCCTTAAGCTACGATTTTATTGACCAGTTTGAAAAACTCCCGCCGAGCAATAAAGACCTGCTGGGCAATCCTGATTATGAGCTGTACTTTGCCGACAATATCTTCCTGATGGACCATGATAGCGGTCAAGGCTACGTGATTGTCAATTGTATGATAACTAACGGCGACCGTGAGGTAGCGATTGCCGAGGCACAGAATTGTTTCGACTACTATTTCAATATTGCAAGATTTGACGCACCGAAGGGCCAAAGATATACCGGCTCGCTCCCATCTGCCTCAACTGATACCGAACAGCCGGAATATGAGAAGATGGTGAACAGTGCCAAGAAGCATATCATTGACGGCGATATTTTTCAGGTGGTTTTGAGCAGGACAATAACGGAGCCCTGTCCGGATGAGCCGCTGGATGTTTATAAACGGCTTCGCGTGCTGAACCCCTCGCCATATATGTTTTATCTAAACACGCCTAATACGATATTGATGGGTTCGAGCCCCGAATTAAATCTTCGAGTCAGCGTGACCGAGAAGCGCAACGTTGAGATTAGGCCGATAGCCGGCACAAAACCAAGGGGCCGAGTCGGCAATACAATCGATGCCGATACCGATTTTAGATATGAGGCCGAGTTGAAGCTCGACCGTAAGGAATTGGCAGAGCATATAATGTTGGTTGATTTGGCCAGAAACGATATTGCTCGCGTGGCTGAGCCGGGAAGCAGAGTTGTTACAGAGCTGTTGACGGTAGAAAAATATGCTTCGGTGCAGCATCTGGTAAGTAATGTCAAGGGCATGCTCGCAAAAGAGCTTGATGCACTGAGTGCGTATCTTGCCACGATGAATATGGGGACACTTACGGGGGCGCCGAAGATTGAGGCGATGAAGATAATTCGCCGGTTGGAAAAAACCAAGCGCGGCTACTACGGCGGGGCTGTTTGCTATCTGACGGTCGATGGCCAATTCGACAGTTGTATTACAATAAGAAGCCTGCAGGTCAGGGACCATACCGCTTATATTCGAGTCGGTGCGGGTATCGTGCACGACAGTGTCCCGAAGACCGAATTTGAGGAGACCGAACATAAGGCAAATTCATGTTTACTTGCGATTCGTGGAGAGTAGAAAGACAGAGGACAGAAGACAGATGGCAGAGCCCCGAACGTGAGTGAGGGGTAAATAAAGACAAAAATGGGAACAATCCTATGGAAGACAAAGGCAGAAAAGTTTTGTTCATCGACAATTTTGATTCGTTTACTTACAATCTGGTCGATGATTTTTGTAAGCGCAAGTGCCAGGCGAAGGTTTACCGGGCCGACACTGCACTTGAAGAGCTTAAAGTGTTAGCAGAGGATTTTGGGCCTGACCTGCTTGTGATTTCGCCGGGGCCGGGCACACCGGATACGGCTGGTGTCTCGCTCTCGGCGGTAGGTTACTTCAAAGACAAACTGCCGATATTGGGTGTGTGTTTAGGGCATCAGGTAATAGCGCAGTATTTCGGCGGAAAAATCGGCCATGCGCCGGAGCCGATGCACGGTAAGCCTTCGAGAATAACTCATAATGAAAAAGACGTATTTGCCGGCGTCGAAAATCCGCTGCAGGCTGGTCGTTATCACAGTCTTTGTGTGCTGGAGCTGCCGGATTGCCTGGAAAAAACAGCTGAATTCGAGGGGATTGTTATGGGAGTCCGCCACAAAGAGCTTCCGATATTCGGCGTGCAGTTTCATCCGGAGAGCATTTTGACCCCCGCCGGCGGTAAGATAATTGAAAACATTTTGTCGATAGCGGAAAAAGAGAAAACGAAAAGTAATAGTATAGCGTAATACAAAAGCAAAAATCCGAAGTACGAATTCGTAATTGGTGAGTGGTTAATTAGTATCTATTGTGAAAAACAAAAATCGACGATGTCACCCCTGCGAAAGCAGGGGTCCAGAGCGAAAAACTGGTTTCCCGCTTTCGGGCCTGTTGCCAAAGTTCAAAAGGAACGTTTTGAGATTGCCGCGCGATTCTTCGAATCGCTCGCAATGACATGAAAACGCACTTTGCGTCATTGCGAGGAGTGTAGCGACGAAGCAATCTCGACTTTTTCAACAAACCCTTCCGCGGGAATGATAAATACTGTATCCGCAACAGGAACTAATTAGTGAGTAGTTAATTGGTGAGTGAAGAATGGCCATTTAATCAATCAATCATTTTATTTGTAAATATTTTGAGTTTTTAGTTTACTGAGGGTCTTACAATGGCAGCAATAATCGAATATATTAAGCTGTTACTGGAGGGTGAGGACTTGAGCTTTGAGCAGGCAACAAGTTTGTTGGATGATATTTTTGAGGGGGATGTGCCTGAGGCTCAAATTGCAGCATTTCTAACAGCGATGCGAGTCAAGGGGCCGACGGCGCCGGAGCTGGCAGGGCTTGCAAGGTCGCTGCGAAGCCATGCAGTTGCTGTGAAGGTTGATATTGATAATCTGGTTGATACCTGCGGCACCGGCGGTGGAGCAATTAAAACCTGTAACATTTCGACGGCAGCGGCAATAGTGGCGGCCGGTGCAGGAGTCTATATCGCCAAGCACGGCAATCGCGGGATAACCAGTAAGTGCGGCTCGGCTGATGTGCTTGAGCAGCTGGGTGTTAAGATAGGTCCTGGGCCTGAGGTTGTAGCTGAGTGCATAAGAGAAGCGCATATCGGATTTATGTTTGCGCCTATGTTCCATCCGGCGATGAAATATGTTCAGCCGATACGAAAGAGTCTGGGCTTTCGGACTGTCTTCAACATTTTAGGACCCTTGGCGAACCCGGCTAATGCGCAGAGGCAGGTATTAGGTGTGGCCGACGAAGGTTTGATGCAGCTTGTTGCCGAGGCGCTTAAGCTGTTGGGCACACAGTACGCAATGGTAGTCCACAGTAACGGAATGGACGAGATAAGCACAGTAACGACCACCAAAATACTCGAACTAAAAGAGGGGCAAATCACAAGCAAAGAGCTGGACCCGGAAGAGTTGGGTATCGGGCTGACCGATATAGAAGATTTAAGAGTAAGCGATGCCAAAACAAGCGCGAAGGTTTTAAGGGACATCCTAAGCGGTAAAGAAAGCGGGCCTCGCAAGGATATTGTTGTTCTTAACGCTGCGGCTGCAATAATCGCCGGCGGTCTGGCTGATGATTTTGCTTCCGCAATAAAGTCGGCGGAGGCTTCGGTCAGCGAAGGCAGGGCGTTAGCTTGCTTAGAGAAGTTAATAGAAATCTCAAATGGTTAATCATAAATCGAATCACGAAATACGAATATGCTGATAGTAAAAGTTAAAATTTGCGGTATTACCAATTACGAAGATGCTTCTGCGGCGATGGATATGGGTGCGGATTTGCTGGGCTTTAATTTTTATCCGGGAAGCCCAAGGTATGTAGTACCTGACAAAGCTGCGGAGATAATAAGCAAGCTGCCGGGTTTTATAGATACTGCGGGTGTATTTGTGAATGCTCCGATTGAGCAAATCCATGAGACGAACAGTCTTTGCCAATTAGACTGGATTCAATTGCATGGCGACGAAGACCCGGAGTTCTGCCGATTGTTTCTTTCTCATAATGTAAAGACGATGAAGGCAATACGTGTAAAAGACCAAACAGACATCAAGAAGGCGGAGAGCTTTTTCACAGATGCTATTTTGTTAGATGCTTTCAACCCTCAGAAATATGGCGGTTCAGGATTAACCTTCGACTGGAATATCATAGGGCATATAGGAAAGCGAGTTTTCTTGGCCGGCGGAATAAATCCTGATAACGCAGCAGAAGCGGTCAAATTAGGTGTTTATGGAATTGATGTCTGCAGCGGGATAGAAGCTGAGCCGGGTAAAAAAGACCATAAGAAAATGAAACAACTGTTCGAAAATATACAACATTTGAGGGGCTAATGCGTGAATGCGTAAATAGGTAGATGCGTCAATGAGTAAATGAATCAAAACATTCACGCATAAACGGTGTTTTCGGATAAAAGGAATAAGATATGAAATACAAGGGCAGGTTCGGGGACTATGGCGGTTTCTATGTGCCGGAGGTTTTGATACCGGTATTGGAAGAATTGGAAGAGGCTTTTTATTGTTTCTATGAAGACCGGCAGTTTGTGGCGGAGCTGGCGGAGCTTTCGAGAACATATGCCGGCAGGCCCAGCCCTCTTTATTATGCGAAAAGATTCAGCGAGCATGTCGGTTTCAAGGTGTATCTAAAACGCGAGGACCTTCTGCACGGCGGGGCACATAAAGTCAACAATACGCTCGGACAAGGCCTTTTAGCCAAATATATGGGCAAGACTAAGCTCATTGCCGAGACCGGCGCGGGCCAGCACGGTCTGGCTACGGCGATGATTGGAGCTCTGTTCGGGATGGAAACGAAAATCTTTATGGGCGTAATCGATATTGAGCGGCAGAGTGTCAACGTTCATAAGATGAAACTCTGCGCCGCAGAAGTGATTGACGTTGAAGGCGGGACGGGGACATTGAAGGATGCCATCAACGATGCGCTTCGCTACTGGACGGCCCATGTTACCGATACGTTTTATCTTTTCGGCTCAGCCTGTGGGCCGCATCCGTATCCCACGATAGTAAAGCATTTTCAAAGCTGTATCGGCAAAGAAGCCAGGCAGCAATGTCTCGAGCAATTAGGGAGGCTGCCGGATATGGTTGTGGCTTGTGTAGGTGGAGGCAGTAACGCGATAGGTATTTTCTCGGGTTTTGTTGATGATAAGGACGTCAGACTAATTGGTGTTGAAGCCGGCGGCAGGAGCCTGAGCAGTGGCAAACATGCTGCGACACTTGTAGCCGGTAGGGTTGGTATCCTGCACGGTGCAAAGGCCTATCTGCTGCAGGACGAGGAAGGCCAGATTCATGATACGGAATCTGTAAGTGCGGGGCTGGATTATCCGGCTGTTGGGCCGGAACATTGCCTGCTAAAAGATACCGGAAGGGCAGAATACGTGGCGGCGGAAGACGATGATGTGCTCGACGCATTCGGGTTGCTGACCAAAAGCGAGGGGATACTGCCGGCCCTGGAGAGCGCGCATGCTTTAGCATATCTTGTCAGTCAGAAGGGCAGGCTGGACGGCGACCAAATAGCGGTTGTGAACCTTTCCGGCAGGGGCGATAAAGATGTTTCGATTGTTGAGAAACGCCGACCCATGGAAGATTGACTCCGCCAAAAGACGGCGGATATACGATATTGACTATTGACAGTGTCAGTCAGTGTTAAAGTCAGTGTCAGTCAGTGTTAAGGATTTTATTGATGAAGACATACAAGCAGGTATTCTCAGAACTAAAAGAACAAAACAGAGCGGCCTTGATACCGTTTTTTGTGATAGGCGACCCGGATTTTGATACGAGTCTTGCGATTGTAAAAACAGCCATCAATGCAGGAGCTGATGTTCTTGAATTGGGAATACCCTTTTCCGACCCGATAGCGGATGGGCCGACAATCCAGAAGGCTGATATTCGCGCAATGAGGAGCGGGATGAATTTGGGAAAGGCCTTAGAGTTTATCCGAAAGGTCAAGGAATACAGGGATGTTCCAATCGGACTGTTGATGTATTACAACCTGGTTTATCAGTACGGCGTAGAGAAATTCTTCAACGATTTCCACAAGGCCGGCGTCAACAGCGTCCTGGTTGCTGATTTGAGTATTGATGATGCCGATGAAATTATTGGTCCTGCCAAGTCGGCGGGTCTTGATACGGTTTTTATGGTAACGCCGGTCACCAAGCCCGAGAGAATGAAACTGATTGCTTCCAAAACTACCGGTTTTATCTACACCGTTTCGGTGTTGGGTGTTACCGGCAGCAGGGACAAGCTCTCTGGTACGGTTGAAGGGCTTCTCGGCAAATTGAAGAAGCTTACAAGTGTGCCGGTGTGCGTAGGTTTTGGAATCAGCAAAGCCGAACATGCGGCAGCTGTCGCTCAGGCAGGGGCCGACGGGGTAATAATCGGCTCAAAAATAGTAGGACTTATAGAGAATAACCTGGACGATAAAGAGAAAATGCTTGCCGGGATTTCGACTTTTTTGAGTGAAGTCAAGGGTGCAATTTCAACTCGGACATAGTTAAGGACTGGTAAAGAAATTAGGTTTCGTTTTGGCTCCAGCGAGGACAAGGCTGGCAAGGAAGCAAAATGCAGGCCTACTGGTTGGTAGTCCGAGTTTTGCTGACACCGCCAGCCGAAGCCGCAGCCAGCCAAAAATGGAAGATAATTTATTTACAAGTCCTAAGGGATGGGCCTGTGCTCAACGGTTGCGGAGTGGATTTCTGATGGTACCTGTCCTTGAGGTATCCGGCCTTCCAAATTATCATTACTATCGGACTTTTTACAGATTATCGCAATAAACAGTTCTGGCTTTGCGTCTATACATAACGGACACGAATGGATCCGTAAAAACACTAATTTCCAGAGTGGGAATTAGTTGGGTTGTAACTTTTTTTTAACCTATTTTGGAGGTAACATTATGAAGAAGTATCTAATTCCAATCGTCGCCGTTCTGGTGGTTCTGGCTGTGACGTGGGCCGCATTTGGGCAGGCGGAAAGGGGATCCGCAAGGAGACCCCGCATGAGCCAGGAGGAACGGCTCAAAGCAATCAAAGCGATTGAAACCCAACTGGCGAAGCTCAAAGAAGCACCGCAGATGCCACGGCCTGAAGGTGGATTTGCAGACATGTCCGAGGAAGAGAGAACCAAATTCAGAGAGCAGATGATGAAGGTTCGCCAGGAGCAACAGAAAGTATTCCAGACAATTTTAGCACAGGTTTACAGACTTCAAGGTCGAAGGCCGCCCGAGGAAGAAGGCGTACAGTATGTGATAGCCAACACCACCGATCTTAAGTCAATCCAGGAATCGGCGACGAAAGAGAAAGCTACAGAGACGGCTCAGCTTATCGAGAGGCTGATTGCCAGAGCCAGTGGCCAAAGAGGACCTGGAGGCAGGACAGGTGGCCAACCTGGCGCAGGCAGACAGAGAAATCCTTGAGTTTCAAACAACAAAGCGCCGGTGGGGTAAAGCGCTTTGACCGCAAGTGTAGATTATAGTAACAAAAGTAGTATAATATCAGGCGACCTGCTCTGGTGTCTATCGGAGCAGGTTCGCTTTGATATGAGCGGGTCCGTAAAAAACTAATTTCCAGAGTGGGAATTAGTTGGGTTGTAACTTTTTTAACCTATTTTGGAGGCTAATATTATGAAGAGGTATCTAATTCCAATCGTCGCCGTTCTGGTGGTTCTGGCTGTGACATTGGTCGCATTTGGCCAGCAGGAACGCAGAGGAGGCCGGCAAAACCTCTCTGAGGAAGAAAGAGCCAAAATGAGAGAGAGATTTCAGAACATGTCAGAGGAAGAAAGGGCGAAGTTCAGGGCCCAGAGAGGTGGTTTCGGAGGTGGCGGATTCATGAGCCCCGAAGACCAGCAAAAAGCCATTAAAGTTATTGAAGCACAACTGGCGAAGCTCAAAGCCGCCCCCCAGATTGCGCCACCTGAAGGCGGATTTCAAAACCTTTCCGAAGATGAAAGAGCCAAGCTAAGAGAGAAGATGACGAAGGTCCGCCAGGAGCGACAGCAGGCACTTCAAACAATCATAGCACAAGTTGCCATGCTTCAGGGTCGAGGGCAGCCGGCGGCAGGAGGCGGACAGTATTTGATAATCAACGTTGGCGACCTTAAGCCAATCCAGGCGGCGGCTGTGAAAGAGAAGGCCAAGGAGACCGCCCAGCTTCTCGAGAGTCTGATTGCCGGAGGTCGTGGCCGAGGGGGACCTGGAGGCAGGGCGCCGGGAGCTGGCCAAAGGCCTCAAGGCGGCCAGCGGGCCCCCCGGGGACCGAGGGCGCCAGGCGGCCAGGAGGGCGCAGGCAGACAGAGAAATCCTTGAGTTTCAAACAGCAAAGCGCTGTTCAACGTAGGGGCAACCCCATGTGGTTGCCCTGTGCGTTGTTATTACCCGGGATATAAAATGTAGTTTCCCCTAATTCTTTTTTCCGACCTCTGTTTTCTGTCTTCTGCTCTTTTACCTGATACCCTGCACCCTGATTTCCTGTTGACCTGATAACCTTACTGAGTTTACCCCCGAGAACTACCCCCTTGACCCACTACAGGGGGCCGGGGATCTATGCTCACTTGTGGCCTGCTGTTAATAATAGCAATTTGTTAAACATCAAATGGTTTACCGATAAGTTCAAGTAAATTTCTTTGTTCTTCAGATGTTAACTTTCGAGATCTCTCTCTCATTTGTGCTCGTATTTGTTGGAAATATTCACATACATTGATCAATACATTTTTCCCAGTATCTTCTCCAAGGCGTCTGCACCTGATATGCATGGTGTAATTGACATTAGTTTTGGGATCAACGATGTCGATGTTATGTTCCTTGGGGAATTGGCTATCAAGGAGAACGCGAAAACCATCTTCGCTGGATATATATTCGAAGGCAGATTCAAAAATGACTAGACGCCCAATCCAATCTAGAGAGAGTTTTTCATATTGCTTATATCGGTTTGTAGCCACTTCATTGCAAGTGATATAAGCTTCTGTTAGTACTGTATAGGATTGTTTCACTGATTGATGGATAAAGGTAAAAGAGAGTTCGAAGAATTCAGATCTATATCCCCAATAAATTCCCCAATCTACATAGTATTCATCTTGTGCAATGCGGCCCTGATTACAATTTGTCACTCTGGCGATTGCATCTAAAACTGCTGTAAGTCCTGAGTCAAAATCTGAACGGAAATCGGCATATAGCTTGTCTTTAAGAAAAATCGGAATATCACAGTCCTCCAAAAGCAAAGGTAGAACAATTACCTGCTTTTCTTCAAGTTCCCTTATTAATCCAGCAGAAAGTTCTCGTTTACACCACTCAGAGGCAACTGATGCTTTCGAAAGAACCACGAGTAAAGCACTTGAAGATTTTATAGCATCTTGTACGCGACTCACAATTGAATCGCCAACGCTTAATTCCCATGTATCAACCCAGACATTGGTATTATGTCTTAAAAGATTGGTAGCAAGCTTTTGGACAAAGTCATTATTCTCATGGGAATAACTGATGAAGACAGGCATACTATATTCTCATTTTACTGACTTATTTCTTAACATAATAATATACAACACTTTTTCCGCAAATTTTATACTGCCATTATACAAATTGCTGTTGTGAAGCAAATGTTATATTTCCCTAAATTGATTACAAAAACGTTTAATAACGATCAAGCTCATAGTTGCTTAGTCCGCGTTTTCTGGAGCAGATTGTTATTGCTATCTTTCTGGATCATCTTCAAGTTTTTCTAGCTTTGCAATGTGACGTTTCGTCGAGGGCCTCATGTGTGGCCACAATTCTCGAAAGTGCCGTTCAAAGCTCTGTTCGGCAAGCAAATCGTCTATCTCAGGCAATTCGACCATATAGGCTCCTTTTCTTATACCCAATGACAACACAATCAGGTAGTCGTTAACCGCCGTAATCAAATCCATAGTGCGTTTCTTGGATGCACGAAAAGGTGTCATCAATCGTTTTCTGAAATCGACTCCTATCTTTTTGCGAGGTAGGCCTACATATGTAGACTTCTGTTTAATCTGTTCGAGTTCTCCTGTCACGAGAATTTGCACCACGGTCTTGGAGACGAAGAAATCCTTTGCTTGACCGGCAAACCAGGTTTGCTTGGCTGTGTGAGAGTAGGTGCTTCGTAACCACCTCTGAATTTCTACTTCGTCCCATTTGGGATCACTCATATTGTGCCACCAGACTTCTTCATACAGAAAGTACTTGCCGAGTTCCTCTATGGAAAGGGCAGTGGTGTGGAGTGCAGACGGGATGCGTTCCTCATCAAATAGGAGGACTGCATCTTCATGGAGACGAACTGCATTCTCAAATGAAGCCCTAGCAACACGCCTGACCTTGTCTAAAATCGATTGAATGTTTTTCATTTACTGATGCGAACATAATAATATTCACACTTTTTTGTTAGCATTTTTGTCTTTAGTTGTCTCGCCCACAAAAACAATATGCTATCAAAATGCTGTTTAGTTGTCAGCTATTATTTGCCAAATAAGGGTTAATTTATTCCACTCCTCCGCAGGCAGTGCGGCCAAAAAAAGAGCATTTTTGTCCGTTTTCTCTTGCTTTTTGTTTGAAAATATGTTATAATACGCATATGTTAGCCAGCAGGCTAACAAATAGGACCTCTCCGGATAACCGGATCGTTATGAGGTCGAGCGAAAAGTCAGAGGCCAAGGCGGCAGGTCAAAAAGGCTCGGAGGCGTGGTTTTCGCCACGTTGAGAACATTTTTGGCCGACAACACAGGCATCGGGCTTTGCAGCAGACCGCAATAGATTGGGTTATTTGGATAGGTTCTTAGCCATCAGGCGGTAGAGATAGCGGAGAACCGCACGTTTTCAGGTCCGGAAGGCCCAGATTCGTCAATATCGAATATCCGGTTGCGGTTACGCTGCTCGTTTCGTTTATTGTCTTTCGTTTACGTCTTGAAAGACGCTTTACGCTTCACGCAACCAATACGAGCTGCGCATCCGACTTACGAAACACGCAACCTTATAGCCTAATTTAACCATATTATCTAAATAACCAATGAACCACTCACAACCATCCAGAATCGAGTATCAAGTTATTTACGTGCCTATAAGGCACACCTCTACAACTGTAGAGGACTCTCTACAAATCAGCTCTTTTTATGCAAAACAAACCCAATTTCCAGGATGTCCAAATGAACGTAAGTATCTGTTCACAAAAGGCATATGAAAATAAATCCAATCGGACACTTAGTGAAAACAAACCCAATTCAAACCCAATCAAACCCAATTTCCAAAAAGCTAAAATGAATGTAAACTCACTTATAACAAAGGATTACATAAAAAAAGATGATTTCGCAGTCCAAAAAAACAAACCCAATTTCCGAAATGGCCAAAATGAACGCAAACGCTTTTTCACAAAAGGATTATGAAAATGAAACCGCCTTCAGGCCCCAAAAAAACAAACCCAATCAAACCCTGTCCTGAGCGCAGTGAGTTTACCCTGAGTGTAATCGAAGGGAATGGGCCAATTTCAAACCGCCGGGAAACGAACCAAAGAAGCGGAAAAGAAAAAGAGGGCCTCAGGACCTTTTTTGCGTCTCTGGGTTGCCGGAAAGATTGACTTTTTAGATGGATGTGATATTCTATATTTATGGGAAATCTCAATTTAACCTTTTGTGGAGGATAATATTATGAAGAGGTACCTAATTTCAATCATCGCTGTTCTGGTGATTCTGGCGGTTGCGTGGGGCGCATTCGCCCAGGACGAAGACACACCTGGGCAAAGAGTACAGCGACAGCGGGAGAATATGAGGCAAAGAATGCAGAATATGTCCGAGGCCGAAAGAGAAAAGTTCATTGCTGAAATGCGCCAAAGGAGAGAGAGATTTCAGAATATGTCTGAGGAAGAAAGAGAAAAGTTCAGGGCTGAGATGCAGCAAAGGTTTGGCGGGCGTTTCGGACGAGAGGAACAACTCAAAGCAATCGAAGCGGTTGAAGAGCAGGTTGCGAAGCTCAAAGCAGCCGTCCAAAGTACAGGAACTATAGACCGGAGCAAATGGCGTGAGCTTTCTGAAGAAGAAAGGACCAAATTAAGAGAGGAGATGGCAAAAGCGATTCGAGAGCGACAGACAGCGATTAGAGCCATTGAAGAGCAGCTTGAAAAACTGAGTGGGCCAAGACGACCTCAAGCAGAACCTCAGCCATCTATCGGCGAGCTAAGGGCGATTCACGACCTTGCGGTAAAAGAGAAGGCCACACAGACAGCCGGTGGTCTGGAAAGGCTGATTGCCCGGTACCAGAGGGAATCGGGAGTCAGGGTTCCAGAACCCAGGCCAAGGCCTGAAAGATTAGACAGGCCACCCAGGGAGAGTCAGGATAGGGAGCGGCCGGCCAGAGAACGGTCAACAAGTCCAGAGAAAGAACAGTAAGCCGATTTTTCCGCATAAAAACCATGAAAGCATTTGCTGCAAGTTGGATTAACATATAGCAACAAGGTTTTGTAAGACAATAAAAACCTGCTGACATATCAGCGGTAGAGGCTCTTCTTTGCCAGTGCATGTTTTTTGCGAAACACATTGGCAGGGACGGGCCTTTTTTATTAAAATATGCGAGCTTTAAAGAACCAGTTAATAATTTACAAGTGTCATTAAATTTATCTGCATTAACCTTCTCGCAAAAAGAAAGGAAGTGAAAGATGAAAAGGTCCTGGATTTCTTCAATCGTAATGGGGCTTGTGATTTGCATTTTTCATGGTTTTGGTCGATTGCCGCAAGCTTGCGCTGGAGAAGGATTGACATACATCGACCTTATTCACAGACTTACCGACTTAGAGCATCTGGCGACGCTGCCTGTACCGGGTGAGAAGTGTGCTCAGTGGTCGAGCTATGACCGGCGGAGTAAGTATGATGAAACATCCGGGAAATATATTGATTGGTCTGCTAACGGCGACGGCACCGGCATCATCCGCAAAGAAGACGGCAAACTTGTTTTTGCCCAAATAGAAGGCCCCGGCGTTATCTGGCGAATCTGGTCGGCATTAGCTAAAGAGGGGCACGTAAAGATTTATCTCGATGGTGCCGAGGAGCCTGCTGTTGACCTGCCGTTTATAGGGTACTTCAATCGTGAGAATGAGCCTTTTACCTACCCTGCTTTGGTGCATATGACAGCAAGGGGACAGAACAGCTATGTCCCTATTCCATTCCAGAAGTCGTGCAAAATCACAACAGAAGGAGATTGGGGAAGGTACTACCATTTTACGTACACGACTTACCCTAAAGGCACCATTCTGCCGACGTTTGAGCGTAACCTCTCCCCTGACGAATCCGAAGCTCTCGATAAAGCAAACCAGATACTTACCCGATGCGGCGTTGACCCAGCGGGGCAGCGCCCCGGTCAAGAAACAATAGAGCAAGAGGAAATGACAATTGCTCCCGGCGCTACGGCGACGGTCGCCAGGCTGAGGGGTAAACGTGCTATCACGGCTCTTAAGGTGAGTATGGATTTACCTGAATCTCCCGAAGACCGTGATGTTCTTCGTGAGCTTGTCTTGAGCATTTACTGGGACGGCGAATCCAGGCCGAGCGTCTGGGTACCTTTAGGAGACTTCTTTGGCAGCGCTGCCGGGTTTAACAAGTACAAGTCCCTGCCGTTGGGGATGACGGATGAAGGCTTTTATTGCTACTGGTATATGCCGTTTAAGGAAGGCGCTCTGATAGAATTAAGCAATGATGGTAATAAATCGCGCCCCGTTCGATTTACGATTACCCACGCTCCACTTACGAAGCCGGTCGAGAAGCTTGGAAGATTCCATATAAAGTGGCACCGTGATGCATTTCTGCCAGAAGACCCTGAGCGCAGAGCAATCGACTGGACTATGCTCAAGACGAAAGGGCGGGGACGTTACTGCGGCGTGATGCTGCATGTATGGAATCCGAGAGGCGGATGGTGGGGTGAAGGGGACGAGAAATTTTTCGTCGATGGCGAGAAATTTCCCTCTACGATTGGGACCGGTTCCGAAGACTACTTCGGCTATGCCTGGTGCGACCCGACGCTGTTTAGTAACTGCTATCACAATCAGACGATAAGTATGGGTAACCGCGGGCACGTCTGTGTGAACCGCTGGCACATTACCGACAATGTGCCGTTCCAAAAATCCTTCGAGGCCGCGATTGAGAAATACTATCCGAATAGCAAGCCGACACTTTATGCTGCCACCTCATATTGGTATCAGGCGGCAGGCCAAAGTGACCCTTACGACCCCGTACCTGTAGGACAACGCACCGGATATTGGACGGAAATCGAGGTTTTCAAAGTCAAGGGGGCTCAGGAAGGCGAACAGAGTAAAATTCTCTCAAAGACGGCTGGGAACGTGGGATTACAGGATATGTACGGCTTCGGCCCTGACTGGAGTGGTGATGCCCACCTGTGGTGGACCGGCGCCAAGCGGGGTGATAGGCTTGAGTTGGCTGTGCCGGTGGAGGAAAGCGCAACATACAGGCTAACGATGCAGCTTACAAAAGCGATTGATTATGGTATTGTTCAGCTCTATCTGGACGATAAGAAACTCGGCAAACCAATCGACCTTTACAACAATGGCGTAGTGGCTACCGGCGTTCTGGATATGGGTATTCATAAACTCAGCAAGGGTCAGCATACATTGAGAGTTGAGATTGTTGGTGCAAATGAAAAAGCTGTTAAGAATTATATGTTCGGACTTGATTACCTCAAGCTGGAAGAAGTTGAATCAAGTTTTTACCTTCCGGAGAACCCATCCTATACGATTTTTGATTCTGTGCGTGACTCTGTCAGGTTTGCGGAGTACACATTGATACCTTACAAGGGGCATCTCTGTAGTAAGTCAAGCTTCGTTGACCAGGATGGTAATGTAATGGGATGGCATGATTTTGGCAATCTTGAAGGGCCCGGCTGGGCGGTAAATGCGGTCGGCGGTGCTTATGAAATTTTTTTGTTTGCCAGGCATAACAGAAACCCATCTCTGGGAAAAAAAGCTCTTTCACTGCTGGACCATGTATTAGAGGATGGATTTATCGACTATGAAACGGGATTCATAACCGGCTACCGGGAGACCACTACTAATCAATTCTGTCTTAACTATCAGCACAAGAATAACTGGTTCTGCCCCGGCTCGATGGCAAAGGTCGCGTATCAGCTTCTTATTTTTAGTGACAAGCTTGACGGTGAACGAAGGCGCAAAATGCGAGGTGCGGCTATAAAGACGGCAGAATGGCTCAACATGAATGTGAAGTCCACATCGAACGGCTGGTTTCCCCGTCGCTGTGAACCCGACGGGAAGCATTACCCCAAGAATGCCTATGGAGACTCAGATATCTTATTCCAGAAAAGCGGTGACGGACTATTTATTATTCAGTTATATACGGGACTTACAAAGCGAGGGCTTGCAGACTATACAGAAACAATCAGAAAAAAGATAAGCGTTTTCATGGAAGCGGGCGGATTCTTCGGGAGCATTAATCACGATACTTATGACGAACATGAAAATGTTGCGTACTCTGTGGCATTCCGTGTTCTGCGGGAGGCGGCCAAGCTACTCGCTGAGAAGACAATCCGTGATTTTGCCTATGAAAAATGCCTTGCCGGCCTGGAACAGTTTAAAATGAAAGAGGACAGAAACGGCGTGCAGACCAAAGGACTGCTCTTTATGGAGAAAAGCTGGGACACGGCTTACCTGTGGGAAAACGCTGAGGCGTCATTGGCGTATATCGAAGCTTATATCGATACTAACAACAAATCGTACCTTGCCGATGGGCTCACTATTTTACGGGCGATAGCTAAACACCATCACGGCCCGTATGGTTTCCTGACCGAAGGAGTGGACTGGAATAATCACGTGGGCAAACAGCATCATTTCAACCAGGCTGAGAACGGGGACATCAAATATACTGAGCCTCTTTTGAATAACCTGCATATTGTAGAGCCGACTTTGCTGGCAATCAAACTTGAAGGTACGGTGCGCAATGCGCGAAAACGTTAAGAAGCTATCTAAACCGTCACTCCTTCGACAGGCTCAGGGCAGGCTCTGAGCGTAGCGAAGGGTCTCATTGGTTGGCATGAGAGATTCGTCGCTGCGCTCAGAATGACAAACTATGTTTTAAGATTATTTGTAGCTATAATTATCTCGTTAATAAAAAAGAAAGGAAATGAAAGATGAGAAAATTCCGGATGACCGTAATTGGATTTGTAGTTTGCGGTTTTTTTATGACGGTTCCCAGCACAGCCGAGGCAGAGGAGCAGCAAGCCGAACATCTTGTTCCCGTGGACAAAGGGCTATCGCAGGATGCGGTGCAGCGTCTTTTTGAGCGGGGCCAGCAGGAAGTCTATCGCGGCGAAGAGCTTGAGACGATTGGTATGCCGGTAGGGGGTGTAGCAACAGGGCAGCTATATCTGCGTGGTGACGGGACGCTCGGCCTGTGGGAAATTTTCAACCGCCATGTTTTCACAGGTTATGGTAGTGATAATTACCGCTACTACAGGCCGGGTGCGCCTGTGGACTCCGGCTTTGCAGTCATTATGAAACAAGATGACAAGGTCTTTGTGAGGGCGTTAAACAAAGATTTTGAGACTGTAGAGTTTGTCGGATTATACCCTATTGGTATCGTTCGGTACAGTGAAGATAAATTACCTGTAAGGGTTGCGTTGACGGCCTCTTCTATTTTTATTCCGCTTAATGCAAAAGATTCTGCACTTCCGGCCACGCTGTTTCATATCGTCGTAGAGAATGTCTCCGAGACAAACCTCCGGGCAGGTGTATTGGGATGGCTTGAGAACGCGGTTTGCATTGATTCGGCAAAGGCTGTTCATGCCCTGCGCCGAAGCCGGGTTGTTAATGAAAATGAGCGGACGCTGATTGTGCACACAGCAGAGAAGGCACCTGTGCCCAAGGTTGACCTGAAGCCTCGGCCGGAAATTGTCCTGGCTGACTTCGAGGGCCCGGACTATGGCAACTGGAATGTAACCGGAGAGGCTTTCGGGAAAGGACCTGTCAAGGGCACGCTGCCAAACCAGCAAAAGGTGAGCGGATTTCTCGGCGAGGGATTTGTCAATAGTTTTTTGGGTGGGGACAAGCCCAATGGCACGCTGACGTCACCGCCTTTCAAAATCTCACGGAAGTTTATCAACTTTCTGATCGGCGGCGGTAGTTACGCTGGTCAGACGTGTATTAATTTGCTTGTCGACGGCAAGGTGGCACGCACCGCAAACGGCAAGAACAACGAGAAGCTCGAGTGGTATTTCTGGAACGTTCAGGAATTCGAGGGTAAAACGGCACAAATTCAGATATTGGACCGATTCTCAGGTGGGTGGGGGCATATTAACGTTGACCAGATTGAACTATCGGATGAGCCACAGCAAGGGCAGATGGGTCCGCTCGAGCAACTTGCTGATTATGGCTCGATGGCCTTGGCTTTTGCGGAAGAGGGAGCTTCGTCTCAGGATGTCAGCCAGATTCTTTCGTTTCTCGGTGATTGGGTCGTAGATCTTAATATTGAGGAGAATATTGCCTGGCCTGTTACCGAGAAACATAGTACGGCTCTGGCTACTCGTACTGTAGGTTTGGCGCCCGGAGCCAAACACTCTTTCATTTTTGTCCTTACGTGGTTCTTCCCCAACCATCCGAACGGCCATGAGTATGCCAACCGCTTCGACAATGCTGCTGAGGTTGCTCATTATGTCCTCGATAACTACGGACGGCTTGCCGGCGATACCTCCAAGTGGTATAATACGTATTATGGGTATAGCACGCTGCCTTGTTGGCTGCTTTTCCGCTTGCACTCCACTGTGTGTAACCTTGCGACGGGGACGTGCCAGTGGTGGAAGAACGGGCGGTTCTGGGCGTGGGAGGGAGTCGGCTGTTGCCCTGGCACATGCACCCACGTGTGGAATTATGCCCATGCCCCGGCACGTCTTTTCCCGGAGCTTGAGCGCAGCGCCAGGGAAATGCAGGACTTTGGCGAGGGGTTCGACTCCGAGAGCGGTTTGGTTGGATTCCGAAGCAACCGCGCTTATGCCGCTGACGGACAATGCGGTACAATACTCAAAGCCTATCGCGAACACCAGATGTCCGCCGACAATGCCTTTCTAAAGCGCAATTGGCCGCGCATCAAAAAGGCCCTGGAGTTCTCCATCGCCCAGGATGGCAACGATGACGGTCTTATCGAGAACAGTCAGCACAATACCTACGACATCAACTTCGAGGGCCCCAATACGTTTGTCGGCTCACTGTATTTAGCTGCGCTTCGCGCCGGCGAGGAAATGGCAAAAGATATGGACGACGAGCGGTTCGCCAAACGCTGCCGGAAGATATTCGAAAGCGGCAGCCGACTGAGCGTTGAGCGTCTCTGGGACGGTGAATACTTCATTCAGCTTGTTGACCTTAAGAAGCATCCAAAACATCAGTATGCAAAAGGGTGCCTGTCGGACCAGCTTATCGGCCAGGGCTGGGCACATCAGCTTGGCCTGGGCTACATCTATCCGCCGGAATATGTCAAAAAGGCACTGCAGTCGGTCTGGAAGTATAACTGGGCGCCGGATATTGGGCCATACAATGCTGAGCACGAGCCGGAGCGCTGGTTTGCCAGGCCCGGTGAGGCGGGACTGTTTACCTGCACCTGGCCCAAGAGTCCGTACCTCGCAGAAGGCGTTCGCTACAGGAGTGAGGTCTGGACGGGCATCGAGTATCAGGTGGCCGGTCATATGGTCTGGGAAGGTATGGTTGACGAGGCACTTGCAATTTGCCGCGGCATCCATTCGCGCTATCATCCGTCCAAACATAATCCGTTTAATGAGGTTGAGTGCGGCGACCACTACGCTCGGGCAATGGCAAGCTGGGGGGTCTATACGGCCATTGCGGGCTATGAGTACCACGGGCCGAAGGGACATCTGGGCTTTTCGCCAAGGATAACGCCTGAGGACTTCCGCGCCGCCTTTACGGCCGCCGAGGGCTGGGGAATGTTTGCTCAAAAACGAGACAGCAAAACACAAAGCGAACGAATCGAACTGCGATGGGGACAATTGGGTCTGAAATCTCTTGCCTTTGCCGTTCCTGATAATTTCCGGTCGGTGAAGGTTTCTGTAACAGCGGCAGGCAAGCCCGTTCAAAACGACTATACCCTTAAGGACGGCCGTCTTGAGATTACCCTGAAGAAAAAACTGGTCCTCTCTGAAAACCAGACGCTCGACGTAACTATTCAGCAGCAGGACAAATAAAAATGTCGTTTCAACAGGTGAGATTATGATGATAAGAGATTTAGTAATGCAGAACAGGTCCTGTCGGCGTTTCTACCAGGAAGTTGCTGTGGAACACCAGATGTTGCGAGAGCTTGTTGACCTTGCGAGACTTTCAGCGTCCGCGGCTAATTTGCAGCCATTAAAATATATCCTTTCTTGTGAGCCTCAAAAGAACGGTTTGATATTTCCGCATCTTGGCTGGGCTGGCGATCTCAAAGACTGGCCGGGCCCGTGCGAAGGCGAGAGACCATCTGCCTACATAATCATACTCGGCGATACCGGGATAAGTAAGTCTTTTGGCTGTGATCATGGAATAGCCGCCCAAAGCATTCTCTTAGGTGCAGCAGAGAAAGGTCTGGGCGGCTGCATGATTGGTACAGTGCAAAGGCAGAAGCTCCGCAAAGCTTTGGATATACCGTCCCGTTACGAGATACTTCTTGTCCTGGCTCTTGGCAAACCTAAAGAGCAGGTTGTAATCGAGGCCCTTGACCCTGCCGGTGATATCAAGTACTGGCGCGACAGTGACGGTGTGCACCACGTGCCGAAGCGCGGGTTGGACGATATTATTCTTGGTTAGGTAACGGTACACTTGCAGTTTGTGTCGCTCATTTCGGGTCTGCCGTGCGTAGGCTCCGGATACCTTGGGAAATCTCTAAAAAAATCTTCTTGTATTCTACCAAAATAATTGCAAAATGTTATACTGCAAGGCCCGGAAGTCTATTCGGGTGGCAAAGTATTTGCCCTCGAGGGTAACCGCCGGCCAGGCCGGAAGGAAATGCTTCTCACGCGGCGCGGTCGAGTTGGCCCACGAGAAGGCAAGGCAATAGCTATCATGAACACTACTGAACCAGAAAGGAGCTTAAGATGAGTTCGGATACCCTCCCCAGACTTCACAACGCCATGTGGCCCGGGCTGGTCGGCAAAGGAAATGAACCGGGCCAGGAGCCACCAATCAGTCTCGAACGGATGCTCGAATTGACCGCCGGTGCGGAGGTGAACGGCCAGAAGTTCGAAGGGATTGACTACTTCCTTTTCCTGCCGCACACCGATCCTAACGCCAGCGACGACGAGCTGAAGAAGATTGCCGACCTGATTCAGGGGTACGGTTTTAATGTCGGCTCGCTTGTCGCCCCGGTTTGGCCCGGCACGATCGGCGATTCGGCGATGGGGGATGCAGCGGCTCGCGAGAAGTTTCTCAGCGCCGTGCGCATGGCATGCCGCATCGCCGGCGTGTTCAACGAGCATGGTGTGCGCAAGTACGGCGTGATCCGGATCGACTCGGCGGAGTTTGGCGTCGAGAAATGGCGTGAAGACCCCAAGGCGAACACGGCGAAGATTGCCGAGACGTTCCGGGAAGCGGCCAAGATCGCGGCCGATCACGGGGAACGTCTGGCCGCAGAGGGTGAGATATGCTGGGCCGGCCTGCACAGTTGGAAGGACACGCTCGATCTCCTGGAGGCCGTCGGAATGCCGGAGACGCTTGGCTTCCAGGCCGATATGGCTCACACGTTCCTGTACTTGATGGGCTACAATGCGCCGGAACATGCGCTGGTGCAGCCCGGCTATTCGGACGAGGAGTTCTACGCCGCCTACGAAACGATGGTCGACAAGCTGCGGCCCTGGACTATCGACTTCCACGTGGCGCAGAACGACGGCGAGGTACACGGCGCTGGTTCGCACGACAAGACGGGCAAGCACTGCCCAGCCGACGACCCCAACGGCAAGCTCGACATCGTCCGCTGCGCAGGCTACTGGCTTAAGGACGCCGCGGCGCGCGGCATCCAGCACATCTGCTGGGACGGGTGCATGTTCTCCAACGCAATGCTCGAAACACAGGATACGTGGAACGCGATCCTCGATGTGATGCTCAAAGTGCGGGCGGCGCATGGGTGGACGTCTTAGTTGTGAATTCGGAATTGGTGATTCTCATATGCTTTTTCTAGCCTAAGAACTTGAATAAGGAATCAATACAATGACTAAAAAACTTAATATTGGACTGATTGGATACGGCTTTATGGGCCGAACGCATTCGAATGCCTACCACAAGGTTAAAAACTTTTTCGATGTCCCGTACGATCCGGTCTTACAGGTTGTCTGTGGGCTGGAGGATAAGGTGGCCAAGGCCTTTGCCGAGCAGTGGGGCTACAAGTCGCACACTACCGACTGGCATAAGGTGGTCGAGGATGAAAACATCGACGTGGTGGAAATCTGTGTGCCGAACAATCTGCATGCCGAGATAGCTATCGCTGCTGCCAAGGCCGGCAAGGCAATCTGTTGTGAGAAACCACTGGCGCTGAATGTTTCGCAGGCTGAGCAGATGGTCAAGGCTGTCGAGGAGGCTGGTGTGCCCAACCTCGTTTCATTCAACTATCGCCGAGTGCCCGCCGTGACATTGGCCAAGCAGCTCATCGACGAAGGTCGGCTGGGGAAGATATTTCACTATCGGGCCAATTTCTTACAGGACTGGACCATCTCGGCAAATGTGCCGCAGGGCGGGATGGCCACTTGGCGGCTGGACATCAAGGCAGCCGGCTCAGGCGTGACCGGCGACCTTCTGGCCCATTGCATAGACACGGCTATGTGGCAAAACGGGCCCATCACCGACGTGTGTGCCATGACGGAGACCTTTATTAAAGAACGCATGCATGCTGAAACGGGGAAGGTCGAGCCGGTGGGTATCGATGACGCTTGCACTTTCCTTTGTCACTTTGGCAACGGCTCGTTAGGCAACTTCGAGTCCACCCGCTACGCGCGTGGCCACAAGGCCCTTTATACCTTCGAGATCAACGGAGAAAAGGCCTCCATCGCCTGGGACCTCCATGACCTGCATCGTCTCAGCTACTTCGACCACAGCGACGAATCAATCATACGAGGCTGGCGATCAATTCACGTCACGGACAGCGATATGCCGTATATGGATAAATGGTGGGTCCCGGGTCTGCAGATTGGCTACGAACACACGTTCGTCCACCAGGTGGCTGACTTTTTGCAGAACATGGCCGAGGGCAAGTCGACATCGCCGGACTTCCGGGAAGCCCTTGCGACACAGTATGTCTGTGATGCAGTGCTGACATCAGCGAAAAATAAAAAATGGGAAACAGTGAAAAAAGCATGAGCATGGGAGTGGAAGCACTCGAGTAGTTTATAACTTGTGCACTTACAACTTATGCTCTTATGCAATTGCGAAGTAAGGAGAATTTATGTCTGCTAATTCTATCGCAAACAAAGCACTTGAACAGGGAAAAGGAATCGTTCGGCTGGCACCGAACTGGGTGCCGCGTTCTTTTTGTGTGCCGGGTAGGCGTATTAAGCTCCATCCGGATGACTATTATAAGCTGGGGGGCGAACGTGGCGGTATTGATGAACGGTGGTTTGCATCAACTACGCCGGCGGACAACGGCCCTCTGACAGCTCCTGATGAAGGATTGAGCTTCATTGTTTTTGAGAATGGCGGCAAGGTCGAGAAAGTGCGGCTGCTGGATGCTGTTGCCGAGTTAAAAAGCAAGCTCATTGGAGACAGGCTGTGGAAGGAACACGAGCGATGGCCGATGTACTCGAAGTTTTTCGACAATAAGGGTGCTTTGCCGCATCATATACATCATCGGGACAAGCATGCGGCGCTGACGGGGCAGTTAGGCAAGCCGGAGGCGTATTATTTCCCGCCGCAGGCGAATAACTACGGCGGCGATTTTCCGTACACGTTCTTCGGTCTCCAGCCCGGCACCACGAAAGAGCAGGTACGCCAGGCCCTGCTGGACTTTGAAAAGGGCGACAACAAGATCACGAATCTTTCTGCAGCGTACCGGCTTGAAGTTGGCACCGGCTGGGATGTCCCGCCCGGCGTCCTGCATGCACCGGGTAGCCTGTGTACCTATGAGCCACAGAAGGCATCAGACGTGTTTGCCATGTACGAGTCGGTTCCACACCATCAGGTTGTCCCCAAAGAGCTGCTTTGGAAGGACACGCCGAAAGAGAAAATGGGCGATGTTGACCATTTGCTCGCAGTGATCGACTGGGACCTGAACGTTGACCCGAATTTTGCGGCGAACCGGTTTATGCGTCCCAAACCAGTCCGGTCAGTCAAAGAGATGGAGGCTGATGGTTATATCGAGAATTGGATATGCTATAAGTCAACGTCCTTCAGCGCCAAAGAGCTTACAGTTTTGCCGGGTCGGACAGTAACTATCAAGGATAACGCCGCCTATGGCTTTATTACGATGCAGGGTCACGGCACAATGGGCGTGTGGGATATTGAAACCCCTGCGCTTATCAGGTACGGCCAACTGACCCATGACGAATACTTTGTCAGCGAGCAGGCGGCCAAAGAGGGGGCGAAAATCACGAATCCCTCAAAAACCGACCCAATCGTATTGCTCAAGCATTTTGGGCCTGATAACCCGGATTTAACTGTTGAGTAGTGAGTCGAGCCACGAATCACTATTGGTTTGTAAAACGATATATACATGGTGGTTACTGGTAGTTGCTGCAAGCCATCCCCAAGCTCGTCCCGATCCCCGCTTTCTCGGGGACAAGCTTTTCGGAACTCGCTTGAGGCTGTCACCCATCGTGGGTGAGTAAAGAGACCTTGATTTTTAGCGAGGAAGAGATTCCCGCCTTAGCGGATCTTCGCCTTCACTTCGCTGCGCTTCGTTCAGAATGACAATTTTTACGTATTTTCAGCGGAGCAGAACCACTTTTCACAGACTACACATCACACAGGATGACGGCTTCTTTGAGCGCCCTGTAGGGATTGCCGGTCGGGATGAACTCCTGGCCGACGTAGCCCAGGTACCCGGTGCGGGCTATCTCTTCCATAATTGGCTTGTAGTTGATTTCCTGCTTGTCGTCGATTTCACAGCGGCCCGGGTTGCCGGCGGTGTGGTAGTGGCCGATGTAGTCCTTGTACTGCCGAATGCGAGCGATGATGTCGCCGTCCATAATCTGCACATGGTAAATGTCAAACAGCAGTTTCATTCTTGGTGAGCCGACCTGTTTAACGATTTCCATACAGTAGTCGGTGTGGTCGCCCTGGTAGCCGGGATGGCCCTGCATCTCGATAGCCACCCGGCTGTTGAGCATCTCCAGGCAGAGGGTGACCTTCTTGCTCTCGGCGTAGCGAATTATCCTTTTGTAACCGTCGACGCAGTTTGTAATGCCCACATCGTCGGGAATGTTCTCGCGAAAACCGGTGAACGTGATGACGTTGGGGAAGCCATACTGGGAGCAGGCGTCGATGGAGTTCTGGAGCTCCTTTAGGCACATATCGTGATAATCCGGGTTATTCATTCCTTTTTCGAATCCGTGGCTGCCGTGAATAGCGCAGACGAGACCATATTTTCTGAGGATGGGCCAGTGCCTGGGGTCGACCAGCTCGACGCTTTTGCAGCCAAGTTGCCTGGCTACTTTGCAGGTCTGCTCGATGTCCCAGTAGTTCTCGTAACACCAATAAACGATGGACTGATTGATGCGGCCCTCGATGGCGCGTTGTTTGGTAGATGTGCTTAAGGTGGCGCAAGAGGCGAGGCCAAGAGCCGCAGCGCCGGTACCGGCAGCTATCTGGAGCATGCTACGACGGCTAATACGATTGTTGATGGAGGTTTTTGACTGTTTCTTACCACTCATCTTAGTATCCTTTCTGTATGATAATCTTTTGAGACTGTTCCTGGGTAAAAGATGAATATAAGCTCTTTAATGTTAGGGTCAAGGAGAAAATTGGGTTTGATTGGGTTTGAATTGGGTTTGTTTTTTAGGGTGCTAAACAATCGTTTTTTCTGTAATCCTTTATTATAAGTGAGTTTGCGCTCATTTGCAATCCGCCTACGGCGGACAAGATTGGGTTTGTTTATTCGGACTATGAAATCATCGTTTTTTCTGTAATCCTTTGTTAAAGTTAAGCTTACAATCATTTTGGCTTTTCGGAGATTGGGTTTGTTTGGGTTTGAATTGGGTTTGTTTTTTCCCCGCCTGAAGGCGGTTTCATTGTTATATGCCTTTGAATAATAAATATTTACGTTCATTTGCAATCCGCCTACGGCGGACAAGATTGGGTTTGTTTTGCATAAAAAGGGTTGATTTGTAGAGGATTCTCGACAGATGTAGAGGGGCGAGAGAGTGAAGAGTGAGCTAAATCCGCCGCGGCGGATAAAGTGCCTAAAGTGAGCTAAAGTAAAATAAAGTGAACTAAAGTGCCTAAAGTACCTAAGGTGCCTAAAGTGAGATAAAGTTGGATTCTTGATGCTCATGATTGGTAATTTCCCATAAGCTCTTAGTATTTGGCAGCTTTTTGCCGGAGGCGAAAAAAGCAGCCCCCGGCCCCCTGTTATAGGCCAAGGTAGTGGTTCTCGGGGATAAACTCCAAAGCAAGTAAGCACACACTGGGGGTAAACTCAGGGAGTAGAAAAACACTCCCTCTATAATTAGAGCTACCTACACTTTTGATGCGAAAAAAGTCCTCGAATATCGATTCGGGATTCTCGTAACTCGATGCCGACAAGGCAGTTAAAAAATTTTTGAAAAATTTGATTTTTGTTCTGAGGTATCAGCGTTTTTGATTGAAAACTGACGGAAAATATTACCTATCTTAAACCACGGATTTCACGGCGCAGCGTAGCCGCAACCAAAAGTTCGTCTAAACAAAATGTTCTATAACCTATTGTAATTACAGATGATACAATCGCTTAAAACAAAAAACACGCATAAAAAACAAGAAGTTGAAGGATTGTATTACGGATTCACACTGATAGTTCAATAGTAAGTAACCAAGGATTAGCACGGATGTTGTTCGGAATAACGGAAATTCCTTGCTTTGTCGGGAATTGAGGTTTGCCCTTGACGTATTAGAGAATTTTGGGTGGTGTATGGCTTGGGGAAGAAATAGGTGACTGTCCCTAGTTTTTTTTAGTTTTTTTTGGGGAAGAAATAGGTGACTGTCCCTAGTTTCTGATGCTGTTGTTCCTGCTGCTGGCGCGTAGTCATTTGACTACACTCTTCGAGATGCGCAATACGAGATACGCTTCACGCGGTGGCGTTGGGGTGACTCGCCAAGGTTGGCGCACCGGGGGGCCTGGAATGGCTGGTCATTAATTGTGATGGATTGAGGTGAAGAAAGCAACATCCACCGATTTCATATGGTCGAACCTATTTCTTTTTTTTATAAGCGACCGCCATTTGTGACTGTCCCTAGTTTACCCTACCTAGGCCTCTCTTTTCTCCCCCTCAGCAACACCGACATTGCATTGTAGCCGATTAGTGCAAATAGTGGTACGAGAAGAAAAATAATGGTATCAGATCCAAGGCCAATAAGGCCATAAACTTTAAGCACCACGCACAAAAAGGCTGCCAAAAAACCAAATACAAGGGATGTGAACAGGAATAAAACACTAAACTTGCCGGTTCTAAATATATACTTCTTTGTTAGAAAAATGCCAAGGCTGGAGCCCAATGGTATACCTATGTATATAGCGACAGCGATACTATCCATAAAAGAAAAAGAGATATATATACCAAGGATATCCGTAAGGATAGCTATATAGAATATAGCTATATTGCCAGCTATCCCGAGCAAGAAGGCCACTATAAACTCAACCAAAAGTGATTTTATGTTGCCCATTTTAATTACCTTTCAAATCTCTCATTACTCATTAACTAGGGACAGTCACCTATATTTTCATTATCTTTCTGTTTCTTTTCGCTTTCTTGAATTTCTTTGGTCTGCCAACGGGTAGCGGACGGACCCTTCGGCCCAGCAATCTTTCGAGCTTGCTCAAAAAACTATCACTTCCCAAAGGTCTCCCCGTATGCGTATTCAACCTTAACCGCCCAAGCTCAGAATCCGAAAGCCCATACGCAAGTTCCTTCCGCCATTGTACGGCAGATATCATATCGTACCAACGCGACAAATTCAAGACATCCGACCGGGCCTTTGCGTCAACATGCACAGCCGCACTCGACCAGTCATACCGCCACGGCTTACGGCACAGCCGTGAGCGAACAGGATTAAGCTCTATGTATCTCATGGCCATCCAGAAGTGCCGTTCATCCAGCGCACAGGAATAGAAACGTCCTTGCCACAGGTGGCCGCTGCGCTTATGAAAACGGTTGATATATTGCGTGTAGCGAAAGTGCGTCCTGCCGATGCCCTTGGCCAGCGAATCCTCCGCATGTGGTATCGCGACAACGTGTATATGATTGCTCATCAGGCAATAGCCGACCAGCTCCAGAACATATTTGTCCGCCTGCTCTTTTAATAACTCCAGATAAACCACACGATCATCATCCACAAAGAACACATCCTGGCGATTGTTACCTCGCTGGGTAATATGATGTGCAAATCCGACCGCTACTTCTCTGGCTAATCTTGGCATAAGGCCAAACTAACACAAAAACCAACGCGTGTCAAACAAAAATAGGTGACTGTCCCTAGTTTATCTACCTCATGTAATTTCCGCACGCAGGGGGCGAGCTCTTCTCCGTTATTGAATCGCTCTCCGCCTATTCTTTGGAACTGTTGTTTCAAGATAATTCGGGTCGGTCGCTAATCGCCGCGTATTGACCTGATACGTGTCCTTATTATTACGCTCAGCGTAAAAACCTTCGGCTGGATGACCATGTTTTACATAGATCCAATACGTTCGAAGGCGTTCTCCACCCTTACAACCAATATAGACAATGCCGAAATACCGGTGGTCTGTGGTCGCAAAGTTTGTGAACCATGAGAAAGGCCCCTTCGTAGAATTATTGTTCACATAGTCATAATTCACCGATGGGATTGGCACAGGTCCTTGTTGTGGTGAGTCCAAATCAAAGATTCCAAACGATACCAGGACATCTTCTGCGACCTTCCCCGACTTGTTAACGATCTTATATGCAACCGATGAAGGATTAACGAATGCAAGCGAAGGATCAGCCGCAGTCAGAATATCACGAATCTGAGAGTAACCCATAAAGAGACCGATAAAGACGAGGGGTAACGAAATGATCGTAATTAGCGACGCCCATGCGCCAAACGAGTCAGCATGCAACGTGATCCAGTTATTGATTTGAGTGAGCCAATTCATAATAAATCACCTTGGTGGATCTGCCCAACATAATAATGTACAACATTTATCCGCCGCTTATCTGGCGGACTTTTTGTTGCCAGTTTAGTCGCTTCTTCGGCTAAATTTTCATATCTCTAATTTCGCTACACTCTTCAAGATGTCCGCCTCACGCATTTAGGGAAGTAGAATAACAGAAAGGGAGAGGAAAGGCAAAGGAAAATCAATTTATTATTGATTATTTATTATTGATGATTTTGGATTCCTGGTTCCACTGCCCCCGGCCCCCTGTTGTAGGCCAAGGGAGTTGTTCTCGGGGGTAAACTAAAGAAAGCAAGTAAGCATACACCGGGGACAAGCTCCAGAACAGAAATCAGAAGTCAGAAGGAAAGGGGAAAATCGTCGCTTGTGGCTCGTGACCTGTGACTCGTGAGGGGATTTGAAATGGGTTTTTTGACTGGGATAAGCTTTGACAAACAGAGGAGGACATGTTAACGTTCGGTGGCTACGAATGAGTATTTTGCAGGAGTTTTTTAACAGAAGTAAGTTTAGCGATGAACGAAAACCTGAATCGACGTGACTTCTTAAAAGTTGTGGGAGTGGGTGCGGTGGCCGGGATTACAGCATTATCATGTACCGGCCCTGGCAGCATTAGAGCAGGGGGGGAAAAGTGGCGGATGCATCTGTCAACCTCATCGATACATTTCATGCAGATGCCCATCGAACAGGCCTGTGAGCGGATCGCGAAGCTGGGTTTCGAGGCTATCGACATCTGGTCGGCCCATGAGGGCTGTCCTCACCTCGACGATGTTGCTAAACGTCTGGGGCCGGACGGCCTGAAAAAACTGCTGGCTGAGCATAAACTTAAACTGTTCGCGTTTTCGGTCTATAAGGGAGGCTACGCTCGTTATGCGGAGCTGTTAGGCAAGGCTGGCGGCGGGGTGGCTGTTCAAGGCAGTGCCCCACCCTGTAAGCCTGAGGAGCTGAGGGCCAGGATGCGTGAATTTATCGAAGAGCTGAAACCTCTGGTCGAATTAGCCGAGCAGCATAACTCTTACTTAGCCATCGAAAACCACGGCGACGCGCTGCTTTGCTCGCCGGATTCATTTAAGGCCTTCGTCGATATGAATACATCACCGAGGTTGGGCGTTGCACTGGCACCGTATCACATCCAGACGCTTAAGGCTTCTGTTCCGGAGGCGATACGCATCTGTGGTAAGCAGCTTTTCTTCTTCTACGCCTGGCAGAACTACGCGGGCCCGGAGCAGCTTCCGGGCGTCGGCCCGACGGATATGACGCCCTGGATACAGGCCCTGGCAGATATTCGGTATCGGGGATATGTTAATCCCTTTATGCACGGGCACCCGGAACCGGATGTGATGGCGACCAACCTGGCCAAATCGAGGGATTATCTCAAAGATTGTTTCAAGAAAATAAGGAGTAAAACGTGATAATACCAATTATAGCTAAAAGTTACCGAAAAAAAATTATACATTATACAAAATGGGAAGACCTGGATTCCTGCTTTCGCAGGAATGACAGGGTCAGGTAATCGGCAATTAATAAATAGAAATAGAGTTGGTATAATAACCTATAAGAGAAAATTGCAGTTAAGATACAAAGGAGAAAATTATGGACCAAAAGCAATCGGGTAAGGCCAATGACTTAACTCGGCGCGAGTTTATGCGTGATGGTACAGCGGCCGCAGCGGGTCTGGCTGTAGGTCTTGGCGCGGCGGGGAGCAATGATGCCTTTGCCGAAGGAGTTATTCGGAAAGCCCGCAGCTACAATCCGGAGATGGAGTATAGGCGGCTCGGGAAAACCAATATCTGGGTCTCAGCCGTGTGTATGGGCGGACACTGGAAGCGCGTCGATAAAATGGTGCCGGGCGTCTTCAAAGAAAAAAGCTGGCTTAGCGCTGACCTTGACAGTGATGACTTCAAGAAAAACCGCCGCGATGTTGTTACGCGATGCATCGAATCCGGTATCAACTATATTGACGCCTGTACCTGGGAGGAAGTCATGGCATATTCCGAGGCATTGAGGGGAAGGCGCGACGCGATGCACCTCGGTTTCTCGTGGTATCAGGAGGAGCTGCGAAATGCCAAGTTCCGCACGGTAGATGCCTTACTGGGAACCCTCGACAAGGGTATGCAAAAGGTAAAGCTGGATTATGTGGACGTCTGGCGGATTACTATGCACGAGCAAAGCGGTCGACATACTGAAGCCGAAGTTGACCAGATGATGGGTGCCCTTGAAAAGGCCAGAAAGCAGGGCAAGGTCCGGTTCACAGGTCTATCCTCACACGATCGCCCACATATCAAATGGATGATAGAGACCTATCCTACTGTGCTTCAGGTTGTTGTTACGCCCTACACTGCCAAGAGTAAGGTGCTGCCAGAGGACAGTATATTTGATGCGATAAAAAAGCATGATGTGGGCTTCTTCGGTATCAAGCCGTTTGCGGGCACCTCATTGTTTAAGGGTGATAGTTCGCCTGACAGCCCAACGGCAGAACAGGACGACCGGCTTGCACGTATGGCCATCCGCTATATTCTCTGCAATTCGGCTATAGCGGCGCCTATCCCGGGTATGATTAATCCTCACCAGGTGGACAACGTCGTAAGGGCCGTCAAGGAACGCCGAGAGCTTGATGTAGCCGAGGCCGAGGAGCTTGAGAAGGCTATGGATGAGGCGTGGGCCAGGCTGCCGGCAAACTACCAGTGGCTCAAAGACTGGGAATACGTCTAATACCAATTGCAGTAAATAATTGCCGAAAGAATTGTATATAATACTCATAGAGAACCTGGATTCCTGCCTTCGCAGGAATGACAAACTCAAGCAATCGGCAATCATCAACTAAATTTGGTCTAACAGAGGATAAACTGAATCAGTACAGAGTGCCGACCTCATAAGTTAGTCGTTGGTCTTACGGGGCTAAGGACTTGTAAATAAATTATCTTCCATTTTTGGCTGGCTGCGGCTTCGGCTGGCGGTGTCAGCAAAACTCGGACTACCAACCAGTAGGCCTGCGTTTTGCTTCCTTGCCAGCCTTGTCCTCGCTGGAGCCAAAACGAAACCTAATTTCTTTACCAGTCCTAAGAGAACAACCGAGGATAAGAGCTTATCCAAATAACCCGCTCTATTGCGGCCGACTGCAAAGCCCGATGCTTGCGTTGTCAGCCAAAAATGTTCTCAACGTGGAGAAAACCACGCCTCCGAGCATTTTTGGCCTGCCGCCTTGGCCTCGAACTTTTCGCTCGGCCTCATAACGACCCGGTTATTCGGATAAGCTCTAACAAGCAAGGATGTAAAATATGAAAGTCACGAAACCGCAGGTCGTGACAGTGGTTGTATTTGCTATGAGCAGTTTGCTGCTTATTTTTGCGGCAAACTGCTCGTTTGAAAGAAAGACCACCGACGAGACCAGCCTGAAAAAGGTCGAAGAAATCTCAATTGGGCAACAGGCCAAAGAGAAACCAGCCGAGGAAGGAACTGAAGAGGTCTCAGTTGAGCAGCAGGTCAAAGAAGAGCCTGCTGAGGAGCAGGCCGAAGAAAAAACCTTCGTCGCTAATTTGTTTTGCAGTGCGTGTCACTACGCTTTCGGCGATGAAGAGCTCGCCCTTAACCATGAACGAGTGGGCATCGGATGTGAAAGGTGTCACGGCGAGTCGGAGCGCCATCGCAGCGATGAAGATAATATCACGCCGCCTGAAATTATGTACCCCAAGGCAAAAATCAATCCGACCTGTATGATGTGCCATCCGAGAGGTAAAATCAAGCATGTGAGCCTCCACGCATCTCTTTTGGCCGGAGCTGAGACTATCTTTGATAAGGACACTGACGAATCCACCGGTCAAATGAAATACTGCACAGACTGCCACGGCAAGGAACATCGTATGAATGTCCGGACTATACGGTGGAACAAGGCGACCGGTGAACTGCTGGAAGAGTAATACCAATTGTAATTAAAAGATGCGCTTTATATAAAGAGCAGCGAGCCATCCCCAAGCTGCGCTTGAGGCTGCCACCCTTTTGTGCTAAACACAAGGAGCGCAGTAATTAAATGCATTTGGTATAAATTCTTGCGGCAGTTTTAGCCGTTCCTTCGTGCTATACATATATATAATTCGCCGGTTAGTTTCCTTTGCTGAGAGCCAATGGTTCGTTTTTATACCGGTGTGCCGGTAGTGTCTTTATATTCTTTGCGCAGCCGTTTTAGTTCGGCTTTTAGCTTCTTGACAACATCGGCATATGCCGGGTCATTATAGACGTTCTTCATTTCTTTCGGGTCTTCTTCCAGGTCATACAGCTCCCACTCGTCGATGTCATGGTAGAAATGTATCAGCTTGTAACGTTTGTTCCGTACACCATAGTGCCGTTTAACGCTGTGCACGGCTGGGTACTCGTAGTAGTGGTAGTACATTGACGTGCGCCAATCATTAGGCGTTTTGCCCTGGAGTATCTTGCGAATGGAACGGCCCTGCATATCGGGCGGCTTTGGTACACTTGCGAAGTCCAAAAACGTCACGCCAAAATCCAGGTTCAGGACGATGTCGTTGCTTGTCAAGCCGGCTTTGACTTCCTTCGGATACCGCACGAGCAGCGGCATACGCAGAGATTCCTCGTACATAAAGCGCTTGTCGAACCAGCCGTGGTCGCCCAGGTAAAAGCCCTGGTCGGAAGTATAGACCACGACGGTATTCTCAGCCAGGCCGGATTCATCGAGATAATCCAGCAGCCGACCGACATTTTCGTCAACCGAGGCAATACACCGCAGGTAGTCTTTGATGTATCTTTGATATTTCCAGCGGACAAGGTCTTTGCCCTTGAGGTTCGCCTTGCGGAAGGCTTCATTTTTAGGTTCGTATGCAGCATCCCAAAGCTTTTTCTGCTCCGGCGTAAGGTTTTTGGGGGGCACGAGTTTCAGGTCTCTATCGTTCATCGTCTTTTCGATACTCATATCCTGTTCCTTAGCGGCTCTTCCGCGGTTGGAGTAATCGTCGAACAGGTTTTCCGGCTCCGGCATAGTAACATCATCATACATTGTTAAATATTTTGGACCCGGCTCCCACGAGCGGTGGGGGGCCTTGTGATGGTACATCAAACAGAATGGTTTTTCGCCGGTGCGTTCTTTGAGCCACTTGAGGGCGTGGTAGGTAATAATGTCAGTAGTGTACCCGGTATATTTTTTCCGCTGGCCCGTCTCTTTCATAATCGGATTGTAGTATGTTCCCTGTCCGGGCAGGACGTTCCAGTAGTCAAAGCCGGTCGGGTCGGTCTTGAGGTGCCATTTGCCGATCATAGCGGTTTCGTAACCAACATTTTGCAGCAGTTTAGGGAAGGTCTGCTGGCTGCCATCGAACTTCAGCCGATTATCGGTAACGCCGTTGATATGGCTGTATTTGCCGGTCAGAATTACCGCTCGGCAGGGGGCACAGATTGAATTAGTACAAAAGCTGTTTTTGAAGAGCATGCCCTCTTTTGCAATCCGGTCGAGGTTCGGTGTTTTATTGATTTTGCTTCCGTAACAGCTCATCGCGTGCGAGGCGTGGTCGTCCGTCATAATAAATATGATGTTCGGCCTTTTTCTTTCAGTCCCTACTATTTGACCGAAGCTATCACAGCTTGGCAATATCGACAGCGCTGAGGCGGAGCCCGCCATAAAACCGATTTTTTTCAGAAAACTCCGGCGATTTAGCCGGATGTCTGTTTGGGTTCCCGCGAAGCGGGGTCCCTCCCCGTGTCTTTCGGGAAATTCTCTCCTTGTATGCCTTTTCATTTTGGTTCCTTTCGTGCGTCTTTGTATGGACTATCAACTCATAGGAAAGAGTTTATTTTGCTTTTAATACATTTAATCAATAAATTGAAACTATACTATAAATCGAATTTTCGGGTTATAATAGAAAAAGTGAAAGGCTTTGTCTAATTAATTAGTATTTCTGTTGAAAACTCCGCCGCGCTGGTATAATACGAGATAAGAACATAAGTTCTTTCTGTTCTTATAACTTATGCGTTATTTAAATGAGATGAGAGCAGTAACAGGGATGTTGTAAAGTGGCTCAACTCAAGAAACAGCTTGGTGCCCTTGAGGTATTTGCCATAGCAGCAGGGGCAATGATAAGCTCAGGCCTGTTTGTTTTGCCTGCTATAGCTTTTACAAAGGCCGGCCCCGCCGTAATCTTGTCCTATCTTTTTGCGTCGATTATTATAATACCCAGTGTCCTCAGTAAGGCCGAGCTGTCAACTGCAATGCCGAGGGCGGGTGGAACATATTTTTATGTGGAACGGAGTTTAGGCCCGGTTTGGGGTTTGTTCGGCGGATTGGCGAATTGGTTTTCCGTGGCGCTGAAAAGCGCATTTGCTGTGGTCGGTATGGCGCTTTTGATTGAGGTCGTACTGCAGATGATTTTTCCTGTACAGTTAAGCCAATGGCACTTCAAAACGATAGCGGTACTGTGCTGTTTGGCTTTTACTGTCCTGAATATCGTAAGCGTCAAGCACACAAGTAGATTTCAGGTTCTGCTGGTGGGGATATTATTGGCGATACTTGCACTGTTTACGTTTATCGGTTTCGGAAGAATCGAAGCTGTCAGATACAAAGACTTTCTGCAGAATGGTTGGTTGGCCATATTGGCAACTTCTGGTTTGGTATTCATAAGCTTCGGGGGCCTGACTAAGGTCGCCAGCATTGCAGAGGAGGTCAAGTATCCCGGCAAAAATCTTCCGTTAGGGATGATACTGGCCTGGTTTGTTGTAACCGTGTTTTATCTTGGAGTAATCATAATCGTAGTCGGTGTTGTAGATGGGCAGGAGTTAGCTGTCAGTCTTATGCCAATATCGCTGGCGGCGAGTAAGTTTATGGGTTCAGCGGGTTTTGCACTTCTTGGTTTGGCCGCTATAGCAGCTTTTATAACCACTGCAAATGGCGGAATACTCGCTGCGTCCCGTTATCCTATGGCTATGAGCAGAGACCGGCTACTGCCGCCGCTTTTGGCGGATATAAGCAGCCGCTTTAAGACGCCGCATGTCAGCATATTGCTCACCGGTGGATTTATGATTGCGGCCATTGTCTTTCTTGATATTGAAGTGCTTGTAAAAACTGCCTCGACCTTAATGATAATACTTTTCATCCTTGTCAACGCCAGCGTGATTATAATGCGTGAGAGCAAAATACAAAGCTATCGGCCGAAGTTCAAGTCGCCGTTATATCCATATATTCATATCTTTGCCATCATCTCTTATAGTGCCTTGATAATAGATATGGGACTGGTGCCGTTACTGATTACAGCGGGCTTTGTCGGTTTGAGCGCCGCCTGGTTTTGGCTCTATGTTTACAGGCGTGTCAGCAGGGCCTCGGCGGTTATGCACGTGGTAGAACGAGTTACCGACAGAGAGCTTAAAACCGTTACCCTTGAGAATGAGCTTCGGGATATTCTGCTCGAACGGGACGATATAATCGAAGACAGATTCGATGAGCTTATAAGAGAATGTGAAGTCCTTGATATTCAGGGCGAAGAAAACGCCGAAAAAATCTTTCGGCAGGTCTCAACCATTTTAGCCGAGAGGTTGGGAACAGATGAGTACGTACTTTTCGAGAAATTTCTTCATCGTGAAGCTGAGGGCGGCACGGTGATTCAGCCGGGCTTTGCTATACCGCACATAGTAGTGGAAGGAGAAAACAAATTCGATATTCTGCTTGTCCGTGCCCGTGACGGCATCAACTTCCCGCATGCTCCGGACCCTGTCAGGATAATGTTCGTTCTGGCCGGCAGCAAAGACGAGCGTAATTACCACCTGCGGGTCCTAATGGCCATAGCTCAGATTGCCCAGGAAAAGCACTTCGAGCAGCGATGGCTCACCGCCAGGGACACTCAGGGATTAAGGAACTTGATACTTCTATCCACGAGAAAAAGAGATACAAATCAATAATTAACGTTACAGCGCCACTTGGTCGAGGAAATCTGGTTTTTACGTTAAAATCCGAAGCACGAAATGGTGAGTGGTTAATTAGTGAGTGGTGAGTAAAGTATGACAAATTAACCAATTAACTTCTCACCAATTAACAATATTGTTTCGCATTTCGATACCTGTCCTGAGCAAGGCCGAAGGATTCGAATTTAGAGTTTATAATACTAAGGTCGTCGCCTGATGGCGAGGGATTTTCTCCCATTCCCCGAATAGGATATTAAAAAGGGCCTATAGCGAATCAATCACTATAGGCCCCAAATTGATGCAAAACTGCTATATTAACCACACACCTAATTGCCAGCCAAATTTCGGCTTATTGTGCTGATGAAGGCTAATGTAGAGCAATATCATCAAAGTACATCGTACCTGTGCCACCAGGCTGCGGATTGTTCTTGTCGCCTAAACCAAGGGCAATCGTATTGACATTGGTCAGGTCAACGCCCTGGTCTGCAAAGGCCTGCAGGTCGATAATCCATTCGATCCACGTGGCTATCTGTGCTGCATCAGGATTATCGTGAGTAACAATCGCTGTGCCATTGAGAGCAACATACAATGTCTCAGCAGCATTGGCCGGGTTGCCATAGAACCAAATCGTCAGTGCTGTAACACCTCCCTCGGTCCAGTCAGTTGGATAATTCAATGTCATGGCCACCTCAGAATGCGTAACACTGTTGTCGTAGTATAACGGCATCGACTGTTTACCACCGTGAACGATAATTCGCTCGGTAAAAGGAGGAAATTCATAACCAACGAGAGAACCGTTTGCCGGGTCCTCGAATCCATCTAACCACGTGTAAAAGATGTTGTTGCTCTCTGGGTTGTCAGGCTCAAGGTCATTGTAGTACTCAAAATCATCTATGACAGGGAAGTTGGCGGTCTTAAAGCTCCAGACGTCGCCTGCCCACGGACTGCCGGGATTGGTGTCATTGACCTCATCAACACGCCAGTAATAAGTAGTATCCCAGTCAAGCTGTCCGGGGTCATAGCTCTCAGAGCCAAGGTCCTTAGTGCCTATGTCCTCAGGCGAGCCTGTAGCAGCATTGAGTACAGCATTTTCGTCAGTTCCGAAATAGACCTGGTGCGAAGCGGCATAGTCACCCGGCGACCAGCTAAGAATCGATGTCTGCTTTACATCCACGGCACCGTTAGGTGGATTCGAGCGGGCGGCCCAGACAGGCAGCAACAATGCTGTCTGCGGAATGATTTCCTTCTCTAAGGAGGGATTGGACCAGAACAGATTTGCCCGCATGTTGCCGCCGCCTCCATATCCTCCACCTGAAATATTAGATATTTCCATCACTATCGGAACAGTTCCAACCTCAAGGTCAATCTCGCCCCGGTACTCGATAGCCATATGATGCGGCATCCAGTTTTCGATGACTGGTTGGTCATTAACCCACAGGCGTACTGCTGAAAATACATTCGCGTCGAATATGTAGGTCTCAGTGTATGGCACGTTTAGCACGCCTGTCCATCTAACCGAGTATAAAGGAGCATCGACGCCCGGACCCGGTGCTTCGCCGCCCCAGATATAGTCAATCCCAGGTTCTATTCGAGTAAGAATTGGCGTACCGGACAAAGTCAGGTTATTGAAGTATTCTCCTTTTATACCTCCAATGCTGGCGTCTCCGGTAGTAAAGCTCCAGATGTTGCCTTTATACGTGTCCTTGGCATCAAACTCATCGACCCTCCAGTAGTAGGTCTTGCCCATTTCAAGTGGGTCAAGTGCATAGGTTGCAGGCATCTGGGCCACACCACCGGTGGCATTGTTTACATCATCGAAATTGTCGCCGAAATAGACGGTGTGCATTTTGGCACCCCAACCAGGGCTCCAGCTAAGGTCTGTTTCCGGGTCCACGAGTCTGGCGTTTTCAGGCGGAGTGGGCTTCCAGGCAGTCAGCGGGGGAACCGTAAATCTCCAGACTTCGCCTGTCCAGGGACTGTCCGAACTGGCTTCATTGACCTCGTCGACTCTCCAGTAATAAGTCGTGCCTGTAACAAGGCCGTCCGGATAGGCAAATCCTGGAAAGCCGACAATAAGGAAGCTTTCGGTCTGATTGCCAAGTAAGGTATCAGCGGTTCCAACCTTGACGTCATCAAGCTTTTCGCCGAAGTAGACATCGTGCGAGGTTGCAAAAGCTCCCGTCGTCCAGGCAAGGTTTGCCCATGTATTCTCATGTATGGCACGATCCTCCGGAGCCGGGCCGGAGGCTTTTGGATTTCCTCCAAGCCGTTTTATCTCGCTTTGTGTCAGTGCTCGATTGTAGATGCGGATATCGTCCAGCATGCCATTGTACTCGTCACCACCTGGTGCCGTTTCATGTTTGGTTCCAATACAAAGAGTCCCATCAGAGGTACCCAATTGACCACTGGAGTCTTGTTCACCGACCACAACTCCATCATAATAAACTTTCATTGATGAGCCATCATATGTAGCCGCAAGGTGAGTCCACTTACCTATCGGAGGAAGGCCAGGAAATTCAAGCCTATCAGGAGAAAGCCCGGGTAAATGGAAAACCAAATTATCACCCCATTCTTTGAGGAGACGATACTGGTTATCTCCTCCTCCCGAGCTTTTTTGCATTATCCTGTTATTGCCCGTCCAGCTCGGATTTATCCAGGCGGCGATGGTAATGGCATTGGTCATGTCCAACGAAGGGCTGTCCTGGACAAGCACGTAATTATATGGGCCGGTGAATTTGAGTGCCCCGCCGATACTCCCTTCTGTCGTCCACTCTACAGGGCCATTAAGGGTACCATCGTTCCCATTACCCGAAGAATCAGCGGCAATGTTACCACTACCCTCATCGAACGTCCACCAGCCAACGAGAGCCGGGTCAGTGTCAAGATCGACGCCTCTAACGATGCCTGTGTTAACCAGACCCAACACAAAAATAAAAGAAGTTAAATAAATTAATTTCTTAGACATAATAGTCCTCCTTCAAAAAGAGTTAAAATAAATATGGATTATGCTTCGGCCACACACCAAAACATCCGTTTTCTTCAAAAAGCATCAAGAAAACGCACCTGCGAGAAATGCAAATCAAAAATTTCTTACGGAATGCCACTACCTCCTTCCTTTTGAAACCCAGTATTTAGTCATTACTTGAGATGCAAAAATACTCATTTGCAGGGCACAAATCTGTTAAAACTTTGCGCCTTGCGTAATACGCAATAACTCCTCCTCTATCGAAAAACCACAAATATTTCACACTTTGGAAGCCAAAAACAATAGAATTTAACCATTATATTTATACCAGAAAAGTTGCCTTCCCGTCAAGGGAAAATTTCCAAAATATTTAAAGAGCAACCCAGATATTACAGTTTTCTTGCTATCCGGGTCGAATTCAATATACTTGTCCATAAGACTTTCCGGTAAAAGAAGTTAAATAAAAGACCCGTATTGGGGTGAAATGAATAAATGAAGATAATCGCGGATGCGAATATACCGTTTGTGGCAGAGTGCTTTTCTTCCATCGGCGAGGTTAAAGTTATTGGCGGCAGAGAGATAACACCCGGTATTGTTAGTGATGCCGATGTTCTTTTGGTTCGTAGTATCACGCCGGTAGGTGCCGATTTGCTCACCGGCAGCAAGGTGCGTTTTGTAGCTACAGCCACTATCGGTTTTGACCATATCGATGTTGACTTTCTGCTGCGGAATAATATCGGTTTTGCATCGGCGCCTGGGTCGAATGCCAACTCTGCAGCGGAATATGTTATTGCCGGGCTGCTCGAAATGGGGCGAAAGTATGATATTGACCTGGAAGACAAATCGATAGGCATTATAGGTGCAGGTAATGTCGGAAGCAGGGTAGCTAAGAAGTGCGCGGCTTTAGGGATGCAGATTTATCTGAACGACCCGCCTTTGCAGAGAGAAACCGGCGAGGGGAAATATCTGCCGCTAAAAGAGCTTTTTGATTGCGATTTTATAACATTTCATACGCCGTTGACGTTTGAGGGTGTTGACAAGACGTATCATTTGGCCGACGAGAAGTTTTTCAAATCACTTAAAGAAAGGTGCGTATTTGTTAATGCTTCTCGCGGCGGTGTGGTTGACAGCGAGGCATTGAAAAGAGCAATACGGTCGGGGCGATTGAGAGCTGTCGTGCTTGATGTTTGGGAAAACGAGCCGAATATCGATATGGAACTTTTGGAAATGGTTGATATCGGCACGCCACATATTGCCGGCTATTCGCTGGACGGCAAAATTACAGGTATGATTATGATTTATAAGGCGGTCTGTGAATATTTTGGACTTGGCGCCAAGCTTGATATCGAGGATTTTTTGCCTGAACCTGCTGTCCGCCAGTTGAGAATAGAGACGAGCACAAATAATGAACAGGATGCGCTGGCTGATGCTGTTCAGAAGATTTACAATATCAGAGAAGATGATGTCCGGCTACGGGGGATTTTGGAAAAGTTGGTGGAAAAAAGAGGCGAATTTTTTGACAGCCTGCGGAAGAATTATCCCATCCGCAGGGAGTTTCAAAATACGCGGATAGTTTTAGAGAGTTCCTGCAAATCTATTGCTGATAAGTTAGCAGGAATCGGATTCAAGATTTAGAATATAGAGAATAAAATTCATCAAAAATGTAATATTTGAGTGCAAAGCTACCTTGAATAAGTTTTTAGATAATAGTTTGTTTGAGGCTTCGCCTGAAGCCTATTTTATTCCTGGATTCCCGCTTTCGCGGGAATGACAGAGTGGTACGATTGTCGAAAAACTCTGCAACAGTACCTAAGATTCGGAGGTTTGCGTAATGAGACTCCAAGAGTTTGTTTGCTGTCCGAAGTGTAAAAGGAATTTGCAGGCTCACGCTGAATATTATATGTGTGTTGAATGCAGTCTGAAATATCCCATTGTGGATGGTGTGGTGGATTTCTTGCCCTCCAACAGCGTAGAGAAAGGACGCGGGCAGAGGCTTATGGAATCCGAGAAAATGGTGGAGATATATGAGAGTAAATGGTGGAGGGGGTGTAAACTATTTAAACTATATTTGAAAATCAGCCTGGATGATGAGATTGCACTTATCAAAAAAATCGCAAAGACCGGCCCAGCAGATAGGGTGCTTGACCTTGCCTGCGGCCCCGGTGTGTTTACTCGGCCTTTTGCCGTAGAAAGTGCTGACCGGGAAGTCATTGGCTTTGACCTTTCCTGGCCGATGTTAAGATATGCAACCGCGAAGGTCAAGAGATGTGGGATTGAAAACATTGCATTCATGCACGGCGATGCCCATAATCTTCCGCTCAAAGATTCATCGATAGATGTTGCCAACTGCTGTGGTGCTTTGCATATTTTCAAAGATATACGACAGGTACTAAGTGAACTTAACCGAGTGATAAAACCTAATGGGCGTTTTTCAGCGGCGCTATGCCTGCGAAGCTCGAATGCTTTCAACAGGCTTAAAGCATCCCTTGATGAGAAGTTCTGGGGAATTCACTATTTCCGTGAAGAGGAATTCAAAGAGCTGCTTGACGAGGCAGGATTCGAACCTACGGTTTACCACGCCAAGGGAATCTGGATGATAGCCGGGGGAGTCTGTCGTCCTTGAAAGGTGTTTTTTAATCAATAGTGACAAAGACGCGACATACTATATGCGAGATATGACATACGAAAATGTTGTTGAGTGGCCGATGGGGCGGCTGGATTTCTCGACGGGCTGTGTTGTGATGGGAGTGCTGAATGTTACGCCGGACTCCTTCAGCGACGGTGGTCAGTTCTTTGAGGTCGAAAGGGCAGTTGAATGCGGTCTGCAAATGGCCGCCGACGGTGCTGCGATAATAGATGTCGGCGGTGAATCGACTCGGCCTGGTTCTGCATCGGTTTCTGCTGATGAGCAGATAGGACGTGTCGTTCCTGTGATAAAGGCGCTTTGCAAAAAGATAGATGTGCCGATTAGCATTGATACATATAAGCCTGAAGTTGCCAAAGCTGCTTTGGAAGCAGGAGCGGGTATGATAAATGATATCACTGCTTTGAGTGATGAACGGATGACCGAATCGGCGGCTGAGCACGATGTGCCGGTTGTTTTGATGCATATACAAGGCACGCCCGCAACAATGCAGATAGAGCCGAAATATAAGGATGTGGTTGGCGAGGTTTTGCAGTTTCTTTTAGAACGGGCCAGGCGAGCCGAAGGTGCCGGCATCGACAGAAAGAAGATTTTTATTGACCCAGGAATCGGGTTTGGCAAGACGTTAGAGCACAATCTTCTGCTTTTGAGAAATATAAATAAATTCGTTGCTGCCGATTATCGAGTGCTGGTAGGGACAAGCCGAAAAAGCTTTATCGGTAAACTCACCGGCAGAGAAAAACCTGCTGATAGGATATTTGGCACCGCTGCAACGGTTGCCCTTTGTGCAGCAGCAGGCGTTTCAATCGTCCGGGTCCACGATGTAGCTGAGATGGTTGATGTGGTGAATGTAATTAACACTATCAACTGCTAAACAAATAAAAACCACCGGTGAAACCGATGGATGAATATAAGATTTTTAAGTTTGAAGATACTTTTCGATTCTCTCAACGAACTTTTCTGCGTCGCGAACTCTTTTAAGGGCTGTATCCTGCTCGATTTCGATGTGAATGTCGTAATCACCGATTTCCCTATTTTCTTGCTCCGCTGTGAGAATTCTTGCAAATTCCTTTTCGTTTTTCCTGTCTTGACAAGATGTAATCCGAACATCCGCCGGACAGCATAATGTGATTCCGACTCGATATTTACCATAGCCAGGGCTGCTTTGGCAGCATGCAGAACTGCATAATATGACCTGGAAACGCAGTCTTCGTAAAGCTGATTTTCCAAAAGAGTTTTTGCTGCCAGAAGGGCTTTTTTAGCGCGAATTAGCTCTTTTTGCGATATGTCATTCATACTGTGATTGCATCCTTGCTGACATTGTGTATAAAAGAGGTACCTTCTCCGCGCAGTTGGTCAAACCTATTTTTACTGATAACTTTAGGTGATATGCAAACGTCCATTTGCAGCAACATATCTGTGGCAACATCATAGACTGTATCACGAATATGCCAATCATCAGTTGCTACGATAATCAGCACGTCCAAGTCGGAATTATGCCGGTCATCACCACGAGCCTTCGAGCCGAATAGTTTCAACTCGATTAGCTGTTTGCCCAGAATTTTCTTAAGAAGGATTTTAAAGCTCTTGAGAGCCGATTTTTCTTTCGTACTCAACGCCATTTAAATCGCTCCTATGATAAGTAAGAAGTTAAATAGCCTATCCTGCATACAATAATACCATAACCCCATTATGAAGACAACTAAAAAGTGACTCGTAAATCGGTTTTAGTCCGTATTGAGTGCGATTTTTAGAGTTTCGTCGGTGTTCTTGACGAATTTGAATTGCAGGTCCTTTTTGGCTTCTTTGGGCACGTCGGGGAGGTCTTTTTTGTTTCGAGCGGGAAGGATGACGGTTTTTATTCCAGCCTGTTTGGCAGCTAAGATTTTTTCCTTCAAGCCGCCAATGGGTAAGACAAGGCCACGTAAAGTTATTTCACCTGTCATCGCTACATCCGGCCGAGTCGGTTTGCCAATAAGCAGACTAACCAGCGATGTGAACATTGCTGCGCCTGCGCTTGGGCCGTCTTTGGGAATCGCCCCTGCGGGGACGTGGATGTGATAATCGAATTTCCTGAATTGGTCAGGGTCAATTTTTAGTTTTTTGGCGTTTGCCTTTACGATGGAGAACGCGGTCTGTGCGCTTTCCTTCATAACGTCTCCGATTTGGCCTGTCAGTTGCAAATTGCCTTTGCCGGGCATAGAGGCGGATTCAATAAAAAGCAGCTCACCGCCGACGGGTGTATAGGCCAGGGCGGTTGCAACGCCGGGTATTCCTGTTCGCAGGGCCAGCTCCGATTCGAATTGCACAGGTCCTAAGATTTTCGCAAGGTCCTTTTTGCCGATGGTTGCTCGTCTCTTTTTGACTTTGGCGATTTCCGTAGCGACGGCCCTGCAGATAGCTGCGATATTTCTTTCGAGGTTTCGTACCCCCGCCTCGCGTGTATAGCCCTGGATTATCGAAAGTATTGCGTCGTCTTTTATAGCGCAGATGTTTTTGCTTAAGCCGTGCTCTTTAATCTGGCGGGGAACCAGATATTTTTTTGCGATGTTGAGTTTTTCAGTTTCTGTGTAGCCGGGCAGCTCGATGACTTCCATTCTGTCACGCAGTGCCGGCGGGACAGGCTCGGTATAATTTGCAGTACCAATGAACATTACGGTCGATAGATTAAAAGGCTGATCGAGGTAATGGTCGGTGAAGCTGAAGTTTTGTTCGGGGTCAAGAACTTCCAGCAGTGCACTTGCGGGGTCGCCTCTGAAATCACTTCCGACTTTATCTAATTCATCGAGCATAAATACGGGATTTTTGCTGCCGCACTTTCTCAGCTCCTGTAATATTCTGCCGGGCAGAGCACCGATGTAAGTTCTACGATGTCCCCTGATGTCGGCCTCGTCTCTAATTCCGCCGAGTGATATACGAACGAATTTTCTTCCCATAGCTCGTGCGATGGATTTGCCGAGCGAAGTTTTGCCTACGCCGGGCGGGCCGACGAAACAAAGTATTGGGCTTTTGCCCGTTGGATTGAGTTTGCGGACAGCTAAGAATTCGAGGATGCGTTTTTTTACCTTGCGCAGGTCATAGTGGTCGGTGTTTAGTATTCGCTGGGCCTTGTTGATGTCGAGCTGGTCTTTGGTTTGAATTGACCAGGGTAATTCGCAGACCCAATCCAGATAGGTGCGGATGACACTATATTCCGGTGAGGCAGGAGGTATTTTACTCAATCTGTCTAATTCGCGAAGGGCCTCTTGTTCGACCTTTTTTGGCATTTTGGCTTTTGCGATATTTTTGTTGGTTTGCTTTAGCTCTTCAGTTCTGAGGTCTTTTTGGCCAAGCTCGGTCTGAATGGCTTTTAGCTGTTCCTGCAGGAAATACTCCCGCTGATTTTTGTCTATCGATTCTCTGACACGGCCCTGGATTTTGTAGCTTAACTCAAGAACTTCCAATTGATTGGCTAAGATGACTGATATTTGTTCAAGGCGTTTGGTTGCGTCAAGCTCTTCGAGCAGTTGCTGTTTCGTTGCGATGTTGATACTAAGATTGGCCGCCAAAAAATCAGCTAACGCGGAGGGATTTTCGATATTTTCCAGCAACACCGATGCTTCTTCAGGCACGTGAGGACTTAGTTCGATGACGCGGTTGGCCGCCTGGCGGACGCCGACGATAAGTGCCTTAAGATTTTTTGTCATTTTTACTTTGACGTTGAGCGGCTGGACTTTGGCCCTCAAGTATGATTTTGTAGCTACCTTTTTTATTACCTTGAAGCGGGTTATACCGTGGACCACAACGTGCATTGAGCCCTGGGGCAGTTTTATGACCTTGAGCACCGAGGCGGCGGTTCCGACTGAGTAGAGGTTGTCGAAATTCGGCTTATCGGTGTCAGGACTGCGCTGCGTGAGGAGTCCTATGATAGATTCGTTCGGCGTGGTGTCGGCGAGCAAGGCTTTGCTTCTGGGGCGACCTATCGCCAACGGTGTTATCGTCCCGGGGTAGGCCACGGCGTTTCGAATCGGCAGGATGCCGATTACATCAGGCAGTTTAAATTTGTTGTCGTTCTCACGCAATTGGCCATCTTCGTTGTACAGATACGGCTCAAGATTTACGGGGTCTTCTCCAATCACTTCAATCAGCCAATTGCCGCCGATAGGTAACAAGTTTTTAAGGTCGCTTGCCATATTGTTTTTACGAGTTTTTGTTTCTTAATAATTAGATGATACACGATTGAAGCTAAAAACTAAAAGGTAAAAACCAGAAAAAAACAGGGCAACCAGATAGGATTGCCCCTCTCGAAGGCGGGATAGTAGCTTTGCGGCGGCCGAGGGGGACCTATGCTGATGAAACTTACTCCGGCGAATTCTGCTAAGCGTATAATCTAAACAACCGGAAAATATTAGTTAGCATCTGTTACGGAAAACAAAAATCGACGATGTCACCCCTGCGAAAGCAGGGGTCCAGAGCGAGAAACTGGATACCCGCTTCCGCGGTTCTGACAAATACTCTATCCGCAACAGGAATTAGTTAGCAAACTCTTCATAAGAAGCCGGATTGTATGTTAGTATGCGGTGAGTATCAAAACCGGCAGGGACCTTGATATTGTCTGACCGGTCAAAATTCAATGTGGCGTTGCCCATTACTGTCGTCGGGTTTTCAGAGTAATTAATGATTGTGCCTTTAACCACGGCGCTTACATTACCGGAGAAGTGTGTGCCGCTTACCGCCATAACACCACCTAAGGCAGCGAAATTGCCCGAGAAAGAGGCAGAAAAACCTGGAGCAACTATTGAAGAACCAGTTTCGGAGCGAATCGCGTCAAACTCGGCCCCTGAAGGGTACTTATTGGCCGCAAAATTACCAAGGAAGGATATGCTGTTTGTTCCGGGATTGTACGCATCACCGTCACCAACTATCATGCCGTTAAGCGCAACATTGCGGCTGAATATTACAATATTAGGCTGTTTGATGTACAGAATTCCCTCTATTATGATATTACCCAAAAAGTTTGGGTCGGTTCCGGCCTCTATTGTTGCATTGGTTAAGGTCATATGATCTGATATGTCAGTAGAACTGTCAATGATATCGCCTGTTGCGTATTGCAAGAAGTGTTGTGTGTCGGGGAGAGGGAATTCCGGAGTCTCAACGCCTTTAGTGACGTGGTCATCTATGGCTGTCTGGCCTGTATCACCTCCTATTTTGACATCACCCCAGAAATCTGCAATGCCGTCTGTATTACCAATACTGATATCGCCGTCAAAGTTTGTGTTGCCGGTAACAAGCATCGCAAGATTGGTATTTTGGCTGTCAATAAAGATATCGGCTTCGTTATTGGAATTTATACCTGTTATAGTGGGATTACCAAGAAAGTGCACAGGTCCTTTTGTTGCCATGCCGAAATCGAAGATAGGATATTCGTAGCGTTCAATATCGTATTGAACTCTTATTGTGCGCGTAATCTGACCACTGCCGCCCGTTGTGTAAACCTGCAGAATGTTGAGGTCATTGGCGTCGATAAGAATTTCGCCCTCAAAGTTTTGTCCGCTTGCGGAGTGCAGGGCAACGGGTGGGATTGAGCCGTCATTGTAAACTGTGATATTCGAAATGTTATTGGCATCCAGATCATATTGCAAGGTACTGACAATTGCGCCGAAGTAGTCAGATGGCGGTGTCGAGCTTGGTATTTCGACATCGCTTAGCCAGTATCGCATTGCTTCCTGGCCGGATTCCGTGCTCGCAAATGCACAGTCAACCTTGTGCTGGTTTGAGGCAAGCTGTACATTCGTGCCGGACAGTGTGGCCATCGAGATAGCTAATGCGGAAAATATAAGCACGAACATCATAGATATGATGAGCACAGCGCCCCGGCGATTTAGACGTGCTGATTTCTTTACAGGTGCCATTTTTCCCCCTCCGGAAAACACCCCAAGTTAGAAAGGTTTAAAACTTCTCTTCAACCTAATTAAATTATAAGAAATGTCTGGTTCAAAGGCAAAAAGTCAGTCTAATTTAAGTCAAAAAGGCAGCAATGAACTTTCTATGTCTGATAAAATAAGTCTTTATGGTCTGAAAATATAAAAGTTATTGATTTATAAACTAAGAGCAATAGAACGAAATATTGACATAAAGACAGGGATTATAGTGCCAGTTCCGTGTAGGTGCCTGGTTGAAACTCAAGTACTTTATCGATATCGAAGCCGGCAGGAATCTCTATTAATCCCAAGCGATCGAAGACCAGGTCAATACTTCCATCCAGAGTCATTGGGGTCTCGCTGTAGTTTATTACTGAACCATTGACAGTTCCGCCGGCATTTCCGAAAAATTCGATGCCGCTGGCGGCAATGACGCCGTTAAGGGTCTCGAAACTGCCGCCGAAAGATGCACTAAATCCAGGGGCCAATAAGAAAGTCCCGGTTTCCTCCCTGATGTCACCAAATGTAGCGTCGAGCTCAGATACGCTGCGACTGTCTACATTTCCACGGAAAATGAGTTGATTTTCTTCATCGGGGAAATTCAGGTCGCCGTCGCCGATAATGATTCCAGTTATATCGGCGTTTCCTGTGAATTCGATAATGTTGGGAGATTCAACGAACACGATTCCCTTGAGGATTACGTGACCGGAGAAATGCGGATTAGTATCGGCGGGGATTCTAATGTTTTCGAGAGTCAGGTTGGTGGTTGTGTCGGTTTCGGGCTCAAAGATATTATCAACGTAATTCTCGAAAGCGCCGGGATTGGGGACTGGGAAATCGGTATAGGGGGCGTCAATAGTAATATGATTATCTATTGCATCCTGGCCGGTCTCACCACCTATGGAGCTGGAATTGCTGACACTTGGATTGGCGTCAGGATTGGCGATGCTTACGTCACCGGCTATTGCGGAGTTGCCCTTCATTAACAGCGCATTGTCGTTGTTTGCACTTTCGATGTAGACATCGGCTTCAATACTCTGGTTGAGGCCATCTACGTTGGGATTGCCCTGCATGTTCAGAGGACCTTTGGTTGCAATTCCGTAATCGAAAATAGGATTTCTGTAAGGTTTGATATTATAATTCACTCTTATTGTTCGCGTTATCTGGCCGTTTGTCCCGGTGACATCCAACTGCAGTGTGTCGTTATTAAGCTGTCGGATAGCTGCCTCGAATCTCATATCTCTGACCGAGGCCAGTAAAACGGATGGAACGGTTATTGTTGAACCGTCGTAGCTTATGCTAATGTTCGAGATGCTGTTAGCAGCCAAATCATTTTGCAGAGTATTAACTATTGTGCTTAGATAGTTGGATGGGACTGTCGAATTTGGTATTTTGACACGGGTCAGCCAATATTGCATTACTTGCAGGCCGGATTGAGCGGACGATAGAGCTGAATTGAGCTTGTGCTGATTAGAGGCAAGCTGGACATTGGTACCGGAAAGCGTGGCCATCGAGATAGCTATTGTAGAAAATATAAGCACGAAGATCATAGATATGATGAGCACAGCGCCCCGGCGATTTAACAACACTGTTTTTTTGGTAAGTGCCATTTTCCCCCCTCCGGAAATAGCACCGCGTTTGAGAGATTTTTAATAACTTCTCTATCTGATTAAAGTCTAATAAATGTTTGGTATGAAAACAAAATGGTCAACCTAAATGATGTTGAAAAATGTGTCTTTTGTGTCGGATATAAACAACATTACCCAGCTAAGGACTTGTAAATAAATTATCTTCCATTAAATTATCTTCCATTTTTGGCTGGCTGCGGCTTCGGCTGGCGGTGTCAGCAAAACTCGGACTACCAACCAGTAGGCCTGCGTTTTGCTTCCTTGCCAGCCTTGTCCTCGCTCAGCCAAAAACGAAACCTAATTTCTTTACCAGTCCTAAAGCGTGGTTATAATGCATTCTCTTGTTCTGCAAAGTATGAACTGCGGGCGAACGGCGAAGATATAATCCAGCGAAATCCCAGCTCTACTGCTTTTTGCTTCCACCAATCAAATTTGGCGGGCTTTACATATTCAACGACCTCAAGCGAATTTTTTGATGGTTTTAGATATTGGCCGATAGTAACTCTATCACAGCCGATGTTACGCAAATCTTTTAGGACCAGCTCGACCTCGGCGTCGGTTTCCCCCAATCCAAGCATTATTGAGGATTTAGTCTGGATATTATCGGGGCCTTCTTTGGCTCTTTTGAGCAAATTCAAAGACCGTTGGTAATTTCCGCCGGCCCTGGCGGTTCGGTATAGAGATGGAACCGTTTCAATATTGTGGGCGAATACGAAAGGTAAAGCCGTGTGCAGGGTTTTTAGTGCGAGGGTCTGGCGGTTGCGGAAGTCAGGCGTTAGTATTTCAAATTTTATGTCCGGGCACTGCTGTCTTACTTCGTTTATGCAATTGCGAAAGTGGCCTGCACCGCCGTCCGGCAAATCATCGCGGTTTACACTGGTAATTACCAGATATTTCAGCCCCATTTGTTTTGCCATCCGTGCCAATCGTGACGGCTCGGTCGGTTCCGGCGGTTTGGGTTTGCCGCAGGCTACTGAACAGAATTTGCAGTTTCGCGTGCAGACGTTGCCTAAAATCAGGACTGTTGCTGTCCCTCTTGCCCAGCACTCGCCTCGATTCGGACAGTTTGCATTGCTGCATATAGTTTCCAGGCCAAGAGAGTTGAGAACCTGCTGAGTATAATGGAAAGAGCTGTCCGCCGGCAAGGGCCTGCGCAGCCAGGACGGCAGTTTTCGTCGCTCGCTCACGCGCGGTGCCCTGTTCCCTCGGCTTCGCTCGGGACAAGCTTCTGTCTTTTGTTCCCTCGACTGCGCTCGGGACAAGCTTCTGTCTTCTGTCATCTGCCTCACGAGAAATGCCTTATAAGTAGTTGAGATAATCTTTCTTTTGTCTGACTCATTGAATGGCGTTTGCCGGTCTCTTTCAGCACCGATGTCATTTCTACGTCGTTTAGGCCGCAGGGTGCTATAAAATCGAATATGCTCAGGTCATTTGTAATGTTTATCGCCATACCGTGACAGGTTATAAATTTCGATACGCGCACACCGATAGAGGCGATTTTTTTTGCACCGACCCACAGGCCCGGGAAGCCTTTTTGTCTTTCGGCGTGAACTCCTAATTGCTCTAATAATTCTGCGCCTATTGATTCAAGCTCTCTGATATATTCGCTGATTCCGAGGTTAAGCTGCTGCAAATGTACTATCGGATAGAAGACCAATTGGCCCGGATTGTGCGCCGTTGTGCCGCCACCTCTGCGGATATCGACGACATCGATGTGCTTTTGTGCCAAATCTTCCCTACCGGCTAAGAGTTTGTTGGCACTTTGCCTGGCGCCGAGAGTAATGACAGCAGGGTGCTCAACGATTAAAACGGTATTTGATATTTCGCCCCGGCGTCTTTTCTCGTGTAACCGATGCTGTAGTTGTAGAGTCTCTCGGTAGTTGGCCAGCCCGCAGTCAATAATGCGAAGGGAGCTTTCGATTTTCGATTCACAAATCTCAGTTGTTGATTTTTCTAACATACGTATTCGGTTATGCCTTTGGTGGATTGTGCAGGCTCAGGCCAAAGGCATCTTCGGCGGCTTCCTTGAGCACCTCTGAGACGGTTGGGTGCGGGAAGCTTATCTCGGTAATTTTTTCCGTGCTGCCTATAAGTGCTCTTGCCGCGCCTATCAGCTCGGTTACTATAGCCCCTACCATTGTAACGCCTATAATCTTGTTGGTAGAGTTATCTCTTACAGCCCTTATTTCCCCTACGGTTTCATTGTGTGCCACACTTCGGCCGTTGGCTTTGAAGAACGACCTTCCAACGCTAATATCAAGCCCCTGGTCTTTGCAGGTCTCTTCGCTTTTGCCGACGGAAGCAATTTCCGGGAATGTATAGACGGCCCTTGGTATAAGCGAGTAGTCGGCTATTTTTTCATCGCCTCCAGTGGTATTGACAGCTGCAACCTCGGCCTCGGCGAAGGCGCCGTGTGCTAAATAGGTTGTACCTACAGCATCGCCGATAGCATAGACGCCGGGGACGTTGGTTTCTAATTTTTCATTAACTGCGATAGCGGAATCGTTCATCTGTAAATTCAGAGCCTTGATTGTTTCCTTATCGACAACCGCTCTTCGTCCGACAGAGACGAGTATTTTTTCCGCCTCGATTGTTTGGCCATCCTCAAGTACGACTTGTGCCGGTGCGGCGGTTTTATCGACTGAAGTCACTTTCCGGCCGGTGTGCGAGTCAATACTAAGTTTTTTGAATTCGCGTTCCATCAATCGTCCGACCCATTGGTCCTCCATAGGAATCAATCGAGAAAGCGCTTCTACGATTGTAACCTTAGTTCCCATTGCAGCATAGACGCAGGCCATTTCACAGCCGATGACTCCGCCGCCTACGATTACCATTGATTTTGGTATTTGTTCGAGTGCCAGGGCTTCCTTGCTGCTGATAATGGTCTGGCCGTCAAAGGGGATTGCCGGGATTTGGATTGGCTGCGAGCCGGTTGCAAGGATTATTTTGCCCGCCTGTATCTGCTGTGGTGTAGTGTCTGTTTCGATTTTTATTTGATTTGGCGCTGTAACGACGGCTCTGCCCGGGATTATTTCTACCTTATGGCTTTTGATTAGCCCTGTTAGGCCTTTTCGAAAGCCAGCTACTACAGCATCTTTTCTTGCCTGAATCTTCGGCCAGTTAACAGTAGCTGAGCTAACGTCGATACCCATCATCGCTGCGTGCTTTATCAACAGCAAGGTGTGGGCAGAAGCAAGCAGTGTCTTCGAAGGGATACATCCGCAATTCAAACAGGTGCCGCCGATAAATGCCTTTTCGATAACTGCTACCGAAGCGCCTCTTTGTGCGCACCTGATAGCGGCGGCGTAACCACCCGGGCCGCTGCCGATTACTACAACATCAAAAGTTTCCGCCATAATTTAAGCTCCTTTTACTACCGTATTATTTTTGAAATATATAGAAAGTTTAAGCAGGACGATAAGGATTCTTTTGGGGATTATACCATGCGAAAAGCCGGTCGTGCAACCGGTTTCGGACCTTTTTGAGAGCCGGGTCGTTGATATGGTTGACGAATTCACCCGGGTCGGCCTCGTGGTCATACAATTCGTTAGTTGAGCCGTGATTGAAGATGTATTTATAGCGCCGAGTACGAATCATATATTCGCAGGTCCTGGTCCTTAAATTATATTCACTGAACGCCGCGGACGGCCCTTTCATATCAGGGTTGCGCAATAACTCGGCAAAGCTGGTTGCATCCATTTTGTCCGGAGCATCGGGTATATCGAGCAGTGTTGTCTTTTCGGGCGGCCTGACGCCGGTTAGCTCGACTAATGTCGGATAAAGGCCAAAGTACTCAGTCAGTGCGGCGGTTACTTTATTTTGTGGGAGATGGTTTGGGTAGCTTACAATCAACGGTACTCGAACGGACGGCTCGAACAGACAGAACTTCTGAAAGAGCCCGTGGTCGCCGTCCATCTCGCCGTGGTCGGAAGTATATATAACGATGGTGTTATCCAGTAAACCTTCTTTTTCGAGTGCCTTGTACACATATCCAACGCACGTATCAACGAATGCGAGGTTGCCCAGATAACCTGCGCGATGGGCTCTCTGGCGTTTTTCACCCAGCTTTTTTGTATGTTGAATGCGCTGCTGGATATGTGGTGGGTAAGCGGAGATGTCACCAACATCCGGAAGCTCCATCTTACTAACAGGATATTTTTCAGCCCATTGTCTCGGGGGATAGAAAGGAGAGTGCGGTTTCATAAAACTGGTGAGCAGAAAGAACGGCTGCCGGCGGTATCTGGTTATGAACTTCGCCGCCTCGCGGGCTATAAACATATCCAGGTGGTCTTCGGGTTCGAGCTTTGAGGCCATACTGTCAAAATTCCATCGCTCGACGTTACCAACCCAGGGGCTGCCTTTGGGCCACAATCCGTCTATATCAGGCAGGCCGGCACCGCCATCGTTGACCGTCTTGAAAAAATTGGGCCCCAGTGGATGATTAGCTATTTCGTTGGCGTAGTTCTGTACCTTTGGGCCGAGGTACATCAGCCAGTCGTTGATGGACATATAATACTCGAAGCCGTGATTGTGGGCATCGCCAAAGTGCATCTTGCCAATCAGAGCGGTCAGATAGCCGTTTTCAGCGAAGTGATGGGCCATCGTGCGGTAGCGCCAGTCAAGCTGGTTATTATTTGTGATTGCGCCGGTACTGTGTGCGTATAGTCCGGTCAGCAAAGCCATTCTTGAGGCAACACAAACCGGATAGGGACAATATGCGTTTGTGAACCGGACGCCGCGAGAAGCAATGCGGTCGATATTTGGCGTGGGAACGAGGTCTCTGCCGGCACAGGTCATCAGGTCAGCCCGGTGCTGGTCGGTCATAATAAAAAGAACGTTAGGCTTGTCAGACTGTTGAGGCGAATGGGGACCCGTTGGCGCTGTCGCAGATGACTCAGATGCTTTTGCTGCAGCGGCGGTCTGGCCAAGTAACATCGAGGCGGCTCCAAGTCCGGCGGTTTGCAGGAATTCTCTTCTCCTGATATGGTCTTTTTTCATTATGTTTTGCTCTTACAAGGTTTAACTGTTATAGACAAAACTTCATGAGGTTATTAGCGAGATTTCTGTTGCCGACGGCCCCATTCGTGCGCCCTGGCCGGGTCGTAATCCGGATTCGGTGTGGGCATTTTGGCACCGACCGATTTACGCCACGCGGCGAGCTTCTGCTGCATTTCGGCAGCTCTGTCCGGCAGCTTTGTTGCGAGATTATTTTTTTCCGAGATGTCGCGTTTGAGATTGTAAAGCTCGAGTCGGCCATCCTCGTAGAACTCGATTAGTTTCCAATCCCCTTGTCGGATTGCACCGGCAGGTTTGGAGTGATGATAATGCGGATAGTGCCAGTATATCGCATCGCGTTTGAGCGTGCCGCTCCGCCTGAGCAAAGACAGGATGCTTTCGCCATCGAGTACGTGGGCCGGGTCGGCTTTGGCTCCGACAATCTCTAAAAAAGTCGGATAGAAATCGACACTGGTGACAGGTGCGCTGCAGGTGGTACCGGGTTTGACTACGCCCGGCCAGCGAACAATCAGTGGTTCACGGATTCCACCTTCGTACAGTGTTCCCTTTTCGTCGCGAAGAGGCTGGTTGGTTGTTACAGCCTCTCTATTGCCTCTATAACCGCCAAAGGGTTGATACAACCCACCGTTGTCCGAGAAGAAGATTACAATAGTTCGGTCGGCAAGATTCAGTTCGTCGAGCTTTTTGATAATACGGCCGATACTGTTATCTAAGTGCTCAACCATAGCTGCGTATGTTGGATTATTGATTCCGGTTACCGGCTTTGGTTTGTTTTTATATTTTTCGATTAGCTCCTGAGGTGCCTCCAGCGGGATATGCACGGTGTGATGCGACAAATGTAGGAAAAACGGCTTGTCTGAGTTGGTCTGGATAAAGTCGATGGCGCTGTCGGTGAAACTGGCAACCTGTTTGTCGTTGCGGTTGGTGCCTTTTTGAATAGCCGTATCGAAGCCCTGATGTTCCGGGAAATAGGGCTGTCCGCCGAGGTGCCACTTGCCGATGTGGGCTGTGGTATAGCCCTGTTCTTTAAGCGCTTCGGGGATAGTAATCGCTTCGAGCGGTAACTGCAGGCGATTCTGTGGGACGCTGAGTTTTTCCCAGGGTCGCTGGTGACCCGGAATAAAATCCATGATGCCTACCCGTGCGGGATACTGGCCGGCAAGGATGCTTGCGCGTGTTGGTGAGCAAACAGGACAGGCCGCGTATGCATCAGTAAAGCGCATCCCCTGTTTGGCTAAACGGTCAATATTGGGCGTTTCGTGAAATTTACTGCCGTAGCAGGCTACGTCTGTCCAGCCCATATCGTCTATTAGAATGAAAATGATATTGGGTTTATTATATGCTTGAGATTTTGCAGTTAGCTGCTCAAAGCCGGCAACGCATCCGGGCACAGCCAGCGATGCAGCCGCGAGTCCTACAGCTTTCAAGAAATCACGGCGATTCATAAGGTTCTCCTTCCAATATGCTCAACAAGCAAATAATACTCTATTTTCTGAGCTTAAAGTATTCCGTGGCTATTTGGTTTACATAATCGCCGATAGCCAGCGATGCCGTCGCAGCCGGCGATGGCGCATTTAAGACATGGATAGAGTTTCTCTGTCTTTCTATTCTGAAATCATCAATCAGCTCGCCGTTCGGCCTGAGTGCCTGGGCGCGCACGCCCGTCTTGCCGGGTCTTATATCATTGGCATCAAGCGAAGGAATAAGTCTTTGCAATTGCTTAAGGAATAGTTTCTTGGAAAACGCCCGTTTGTATTCACCCAGTCCGTATCTCCAATGCTTTAGAAACATTTTCCAAAGCCCGGGATAAGTCAGAGCATTCCAGGTATCTCTCAGGCTAAAATCGGTTTTGTCGTAACCTTCCCGTTTGAATGAGAATACGGCATTTGGGCCGCATTCGACTTTGCCGTCAATCATCCGTGTAAAATGAACACCTAAAAAGGGGAAATCCGGGTTAGGCACCGGATATATCAGGTTTTTTACTTTTTCTGCGGCCTCTTCCGTCAGCTCGTAATAATCGCCACGGAAAGGAACAATCCTCATCCCGGCCTCTACGACATCCATTTTCGCTATCCTGTCAGATTGAAGTCCCGCACAGTTGATAATATAGTTCGCGGCGAAGGCTTTTTGATTTGTTGCAACCTTCGTATAGAAATCGTGCTTGTCGAATCCTGTTACCTTATGCAAAGTCAGGACCTTATTGCCTTGCCCTTTTTTCTCTATTAGTTCAGCTAACTTGTTTGCAACCCGGGCGAAGTCAATAACACCGGTGCACGGCACCCGTATCCCTGCGATGCCGGAGCAGAACGGCTCGATTTGTTTGATTTCATCCGGCCCAATTTTTTCAATGCCTTCTATACCGTTCTCCTTGCCGTTGTGGAAAATCTTTTCGAGGTTGGGCAGCTCTTTTGCATCTGTTGCGACGATTATTTTTCCGCAAATTTTGTAAGGGATTCGATATTTTTTGGCGAAAGCAACAAGCTCTTTTCGTCCTCTGGCGCAGGTTTTTGCTTTATTTGAGCCTGGCTTATAGTACAGCCCCGAATGAATAACGCCGGAATTATGACCTGTCTGATGAGCTGCTAACCTGTTTTCTTTTTCTAATACGGCGATGCGAATATTCGGATGACTCAATGTAATCTTGTAGGCCGACGCCAAACCGACAATCCCCCCACCTACTACGACAATATCAAAATCAGTGTTTCCCTTCATTAGAACGAATCCTAAAGTCTCACGTCAGGTTTTCAGTCTTATACAATAACTGACACTCCCAACCTCGTCAATCAAGAACCTCACGTGGCACGGACTTCCAGCCAATGAAAAACTCGACCAAGATGGCCGTGCAACCAAACTGAGAAACTTGTTAAATGCAGGATTAGACTTGAACAGATTGGTGAGTAGTGAGTGGTGAGTAGACTCACCAATTAACTACTCACAAATTAATCTTCTGGAAGTATGTTTCTATTAACCGTCTTTTTCGGTCTGTTACATATCGGGCACAACTTCAGGATAAAGCTGACCGGTCGGACTTACCTTGAAGACGTAAATAAGTCCTTCTCTTAGCCTTGAATAAACGACGTTTCCATAGATGGCTTCAATGTCGTGCTCCTTTAGCTTGTCGGGGTCATTTGCCAGGTCCCAGATATTTGACCAGAACATTTGCCTGTGCTTTATTGGCAATGCTTTAAGCAGGTCGCTGTATCTTTGGGGCTCAGTACCCGGCTGTTCTATTGCAAAGCCCTCTTCCGGCGCCATCTTTTCGCCATAGACCCTCCTCCAGAGATACAGTGCCCTGGTCTTGCCGTCCATAACTATTTTATTCCCGAATTTCACAATCAACGCATCAAAGTGGATAATATCACCGGCGATTGTGTATTCTTTCTCCAGAATCGTCTTCAGTTTATCGTCTCTGGCGGTCTCAACGAATTTTATTGTGGTAAGAAGCTGTTCGTTTGTTGTCTCCTGGGCAATTACCTTTGCATAGCCTATTTGTTCCTCGCTTGTAAGATTGGTTATTGCCTGCTTGAGATGTTTGTTCTCAGCCAGAAGCTCGTGTATTGTTTTTGCACCGTAATAAAGCCCCCGTCCCAGATACGCTAAAGGCACAAGGCATACCCCAACTACAATATAAACAAGGAGCCTTACTTTTTTGCGTTTCTCTGCCATTTATACCTTACTCTCACAGCTACTCACTCGTGCAGGAAGAAATACGGTCTCTAAACTTATCATCGGCTCTGTTGCTTTAATCTCTACACTTCTGATTCATCAAACAGACTAAAAATACGAAGAACTGAAGATGCAAGAGCATTATTTAATTCAAAGTTAAGAGTTCGTTGCTCCGGGATTATCAATAAGGCTACGAATTAAATCTATGAATTCACGAGACTGCTGAAGGCATGTTGAAACGTCCGATGCCTCAAAAGTGGCTGTAGGGATATAATCTCCCTCCTGTCTGTCATCAAACAATTTTTGATAAAACTTATTCCATTTGACATCAACTCGGCCGGATTTGATATAAGTTCGGATAAACTCGGATTTTACCGCTGAATGCCTGGCACACTGTTTACCGTCTTGCAGCAAAATCGCTGTGATTGCATAGAAACAGGCGTAATACAAACGGTTCACCGCAAAGTTTGCATGGCCTGCGTTTAGTTCAAGCTCCGCTGAGGCTAATGACTCCTTAGCTTTTTCCAGCCAAAGCCCAATCAGCGTTTTCTGAGCTTCGCTCTCATTCATATTTCACATCCGTCTCTTTCAACTTCGCTGTGAATCAGCGTATGGCGAATTAGTCCATTTGCCCACTCCTGCTCAGATACAACAACTGATGTCAACAAAACATCATTGCACAGATTAATGTCAGCTAATCGGTATGAGATGGCCTGCCGCAATTTGCTGGTAACTGGACAGTGAGTCAGTACAAGAAGGTCTATATCCGAATCCGGTTCACCTGAACCACGAGCTTTTGAGCCGAACAATATCACTCGCGTTACAGGCAGCTCCGACTTGAGAGCTTTTGCTGCTTCAAGTATCGAATATCGCTCTTTTTGTACCATTTTTACACTGTCAACTGTTTTCATTAGCCATCTTTCACAGGCAACTGAACTATATTCTATCTAAGCAAAATACGACAGTCCAAAACAAAAATCTGTTACTTTACGTGCAGATGCTCGTTGTCTGCCAAGATAGTTATTCCTCCTGCATGTATGGATAACGGAAGTTTCTCGGCGGCAGGAAGGTCTCCTTAATGGCGCGCGGCGAAACCCATCGTTCCAGGTTAAGCCAGCTACCGGCTTTGTCGTTCGTGCCCGATGCCCGTGTTCCGCCGAACGGCTGTTGTGCTACGACCGCCCCCGTGGGCTTGTCGTTAACATAAAAATTACCCGCCGCGTGACGGAGTGTGTTCATCGCCTTGACTATCGCACCGCGATCCAGAGCAAATATCGAACCGGTCAACGCATAAGGCGATGTCTGGTCGCACAGATCCAGTGTTTGGTGATATTCGCTTTCCGGATAAACATATAGTGTTAACACGGGTCCGAAAATTTCTTCGGCCATCAATTTAGACTTCGGGTCCTTACTTACTACGACAGTCGGCTCAATGAAGTATCCTGCCGAGTCATCATATCCGCCGCCTATGATAATTTCCATATCGGGCGAACTCTTGGCGTATTCAATATACTCGCTGATAGTATCGAAGGCCTTTTTGTCGATAACCGCCCCCATATAGGTTCTAAAGTCGGTTATGTCGCCCATCTTAATATCACCGATTTCACTTAATAACAGCTCTTTTACCTGCGGCCATATCGAATCGGGGATATACGCTCGCGAAGCGGCCGAGCACTTCTGACCCTGGTACTCAAACGCTCCTCGCACTAAGGCCGTCACGAGGGCCTCGGTATCGGCGCTCGCATGCGCGACTATAAAGTCCTTACCGCCGGTCTCGCCGACGATTCGAGGATACGAGACGTATTTTCGAATGTCTTTGCCGATGGCCAGCCAGATTGTTGAAAATACATATGTGCTTCCTGTAAAGTGGATTCCGCCGAGCCTGACGTCGTCCAGCGCCGGCGGAGCGACGACCGGGCCGGGACCCGGCACCATATTTATAACTCCGGGCGGCATACCCGCCTCTTCTAAGATTTTCATAATAATATACGCGGGCAATACCGCCGCCGAGGCCGGTTTCCAAACCACCGTATTACCCATCAGAGCCGGCGAGGTTGGAAGATTGCCCGCAATCGACGTAAAATTGAACGGCGTCAACGCCAGAACAAATCCGTCCAGCGGACGATGCTCCATATAGTTCAATACGCCGGCTGTGGACATCGGCTGGTCCCCATATACCTCTTCCATAAAATGGGGATTGAAACGCCAGAAATCTATCAGCTCGCACCCAGCGTCAATTTCCGCCTGGTGCGGTGTCTTGCTCGTATTTAGCATGGTAGCGGCGTTGAGGGTCTGGCGATACTTTCCCGCTAACAGTTCCGCCGCCTTGAGCAGTACGACCGCCCTGGATTCCCAGGGCATCTCGCCCCAGTTTTTCTTGGCCTTTTGGGCCGCATCGACAGCCTTGATAGCAAATTCTGCGTCGGCCTGGTGATACCTGCCTAACAAGTGCTGGTGGTCGTGCGGACAGCTGATATCTGCAAGCTTGCCGTTGCGCACTTCCTCGCCGCCGATTATCATAGGCACTTCCGCCTGCTCATTCAGCATCTCTTTGAGCTTCGCGGACAATTCAGCACGTTCCGGACTGCCCGGCGCGTATTGTAGGCCTGGTTCGTTGACTGGCTGGGGGATGTGAAAAATACCGTTAAACATTTGCGTCTCCTTGTAATAAGTATTTGAAAGTTTCACAATAAACCAAAAGTCACATTTTCCCCCGTTGCTGCCGAAAAGTCAAGCCTTCGATTAATCTTTTTACCTTGGCCTTCTGACTTTTGACTTTAATCGCAGCGGCAAGGGCTTATAATATTTTCATATTGCTGATTTGTGGGAAAGAAAGGAAACTTGAAAGAATACCTGATATGAATCAAAAGCATTCCGTCATCTTGAATGTTTGCACATTGTTGGCTGTTTTGGCTCTGACCGGCTGCTATGAGCCCCCGGCCTATTCGGAGTTCGTTACCACACCATCAGCGCCACCGTTGCCAAAGCCGGCGACATTCCTAATTCCGGGCCAGTACCGTATTGTGGGTACGTCGGTCCAGCGTTTGCCGATTTTATCCTTCGTGCTTGGTCAAGGTCCGGATGTAACCTTCATCTTAGCGACAATTCACGGCAATGAATCAGCCGGGACACCCCTTGTCAGAAGGTTAGGGAAATATCTCCAGCAACGACAATACCTGATGAAAGGGCGCAGGGTTGTGCTTTTAGCCGTGGCTAATCCTGATGGTATGGCCCACAACAGCCGTTTTAACGCTAACGGCGTTGACCTCAATCGCAATTTTCCGGCGTCTAACCGTGTTAACGATAAACTGTCCGGAGCAACTGCATTTTCCGAGCCGGAAGCGCGTCTGGTCAAACAACTCATCGAGCAATATTCCCCTGACCGTATTATCAGCATTCATCAGCCGTTGGCCTGTATTGACTACGACGGCCCCGGCGAAACTTTAGCTGGACGAATGGCCCAATATTGTAGTTTGCCCGTAAAAAAGCTGGGTCCAAAGCCCGGCTCGCTCGGCTCATACGCTGGAGTTGATTTAGATATTCCCATCATAACCTTCGAGCTGCGGCAGAATGACTCGAAACTCGATTCGGACACCCTTTGGCGGCGATATGGAAAAGCACTCGTAGCTGCTATTGTTTATCCTAACAAGGTCGAATAAAAAGAGAAGTATCTTCGATACGATTTGCTTGCAGGAAATAATGCGGGGATTCTGCGTATCTCGTGCCGTAAGCCAAGTAAGTGAGGGCCGTTCTCTGCCCAACAAAAAAGGCTGTATGCAAAGCTGCACACAGCCATTTGTACTCTTTTGATGTGTAAAGAATCTTACAATGTTCTGCGTCTGCGCAGCCAGGAGACCAGGCCTACGCCGATACTGCCGAGCAAAATGGCGCCAGGAGCAGGAATCACGTAAAACTGGAAGTTTGCGCCAAAACTGGGACATCCTTCAATACCCCATGGGTATACACGATCCGGGAATATGAATCCCGGATTCCTGCTTGAAACACGTGCAATAAGATTGATGTATGGATCGACCTGAAAGACGCCAAGCTCGGGATCTTTCACCCACTCACTCGTTGAATAGTCATCAGACCATTGGAATCCTATGTCATATGTCACACCCGGGCTTAACAGAATTGGAGTGATCTCGGTGTAGCGAAATTCGCCAAGCAATGGGTCACCCGTACCCGGTCCAAGGGTAGTTGATGTCAAGAGGGCTTGGTCACTAACCCGCCAGATGCCGATCGGAATCTCATAGTTGAAACCAAGCGGCCCAGGCGTATATTTATAAAAATCATCCCACATTCCTAAATGAGTCACGGCGATGGGGAGGCTCGTAGGTGTGAACTGCCAGCCTTCAGTTGTCAGACTTGCTAATGTCCACCCCTTTGTGCTAATGTTGCTAACAGCCACGTTCGCTTCGGCCCAGCTACCCAAGATGGTCAAGCTTAAAAGCACCCCAATACTTAGTAGTACAAGTCTTCTTCTCATCACTTACCTCCTTCCATTTTTTAAGCGCAGAGTAATAATTTTCGTCTAACGTTAACAGGTCAATACGCAAGTCTTCAGGCAAAAACATAGCGGTATAACCTCCGGCTGAAGCGCTCTTTGGCCTGCCTCCTTGAAGAAATACATACCCTGACAATATGAAGTAAACGTGTCCTCTGATGTAACCTCTAATAGTATATTAACACCTTATAAGGCGGATTTCAATATAAAAATTCAGAAAATTCAAAAATTTAAGTAAAAATATACTTCCACACTTTTGTCGCGCAAGACGTAACCATTTTCCCACTAATAGGACTTTAAAGTAAAAAGGAGTGATTTTTATGTAAGAATTGGCTAAAATAATGAAATCAAATGGCAAAATTCAAACTAAACAATGAGTTCAAGCCAGCCGGCGACCAGCCACAAGCCATAGAACGGCTCGTAGAAGGACTGCACGCAGGCAAAAAGTTCCAGACGCTAATGGGCGTTACCGGCAGCGGTAAAACGTTCACAATGGCCAACGTCATAGCTCAACACAATCTGCCGACCCTTGTTATCTCCCATAATAAGACATTGGCCGCTCAGCTGTATGAGGAATTCACAGAGTTGTTTCCGGAAAACGCCGTTGAATATTTTGTCAGCTACTACGATTATTATCAGCCGGAAGCGTACATTCCCCAGCGGGATATATACATAGAAAAGGACGCCTCGAAAAATAATGACCTCGACCGGCTCCGCCTTTCGACGACTACCAGCCTTTCAGCGAGAGATGATTGTATTATTGTTGCTTCTGTCTCCTGCATTTTCGGTCTTGGCTCACCAGAAGATTATAAAGCCAGCGTCGTCACCGTCCGCACCGGCGAGCACTGCAACAGAAATGAGCTGCTTGGCAGATTAGCTGATATCCAGTACACCAGAAACGATGTTGATTTTGCAAGGGGGACATTCAGGGTTCGCGGCGATGTTGTCGAGCTTTATCCTTCTTATGAATCTTTTGCAATTCGCATCGAATTTTTCGGCGACGAAATAGAGAAGATAAGCTATATAAATCCCATATCGGCGGAAATCCTTGCTGTTGAAGAACAGCTTTTTATATATCCGGCTCAGCATTACATTATGCCATCTGAGAGAATCGGCTCTGCGATAGAGAGTATAAAGGCCGAGCTAAAACAGCGATTAGCTGAGCTGCGAGGCCAGGGCAAGCTACTGGAAGCACAACGGCTTGGCGCACGAACGATGTACGATATCGAGATGATGCAGGAGGTCGGCTATTGCAGCGGGATTGAAAATTACGCCCGACACCTGGCCGGCCTGCCACCCGGAGCCAGACCTTATACGCTGATTGACTATTTCCCGGAAGATTTTCTTTTATTGATCGATGAATCCCACGTTACCATTCCACAGTTGCGGGCGATGTGGGCCGGGGACAGACACAGAAAAGAAACTCTGATAGAACACGGCTTCAGACTGCCGAGCGCGTTAGATAACAGGCCTTTGCGCTTCGAGGAATTTCAGGAAAGCTGGGCCAAAGTTATTTTTGTTTCCGCTACACCAGCGCCATTCGAGCTGGAGAAATGTGATAACGAAGTTGTTGAACAAATCATCAGGCCGACCGGACTTATAGATCCTGAAATCTTTGTACGTCCGGCCGGCAATCAGATTCCACATCTCTTGGGTGAGATTGAAAAGCGGGTCAAAGCTGGGGAGCGAACGCTCGTTACAACACTGACGAAGAGGATGGCCGAAGACCTGGCCGGTTTCATTACAAAGAGAGGTTTCAAATGTCGTTATCTGCACAGCGAAATCAATACGCTCGAAAGAATCGAGATACTGCGGGCTTTGCGCCACGGCGAATTTGATGTGCTGGTGGGGGTGAACCTGCTGCGGGAAGGCCTGGATTTGCCGGAGGTTTCAGCCGTCGCAATCCTTGATGCCGATAAGGAAGGTTTTCTGCGAAGTCAGACCTCGCTGATACAAACCATCGGCAGAACCGCACGAAATATCAATGCCACGGTTTTTTTGTATGCCGATAAGGTTACGCCCTCGATGGAAAAAGCTATTGACGAAACGAACAGACGCCGTATAATTCAGCTAAGATACAACGAAGAGCACAATATTACGCCCGAAACGATAAAAAAAGAAATTCGTAAAAGTCTGACCGAGCAGATAAAAGCAAGGCAGACTGCCCGGCAGGCGGTGCGTTTCGGTGATTCGGAGTACGAAAAGGTTGAATTAGCTTCTCAAATTGAGAAGGAAATGCTTGAAGCAGCCCAAAGCCTTGATTTTGAGCGGGCCGCTTTCCTGCGAGACCAGCTGCGGGAGTTGAAAGAGCTGCCGGAACTGGTACTCATCGAGTCAAGTAAAAAGAGAATAATGAAGACAAAAGAAAGTAAACAAAGAAGGAAAAATAAAACTCGGCGAACTGTGCAGTAAGAGCTAAAATCAGGATAATCTGTGCAATCTGTGGAAACGGAAAGTCGGCACGCACAAATCTGCGAACAAGTAAAAGGCAAAAGTAAGATGAAACAACTTAACATTGCACAAGCCCTGCCTCTTATCCGAATGGCGATTGAAGAAGACCTCGGACGGGGTGATATGACAAGCGAGCTTCTCTTCAAAGATGATACTGTCGCCAAAGCGAATATTATCTCACGTGAGGAAATAATTGTATGCGGGATGGAAATAACCCGGGAGATTCTCAACTGCTATGACGAAAGACTCAAGTTGAAAGTGCGTATAAATGACGGCGAATCAGCTCACGTTGGGAGCAAACTCGCAACAATAGAAGGGCCTTTACGTTCTATGCTCACCGCCGAGCGGGTTATGCTCAATTTCCTCCAGCGCCTTAGCGGAATATCAACGACAACAGGTAAATATGTACGAGCAATTCAGGGCACAAAAGCAAAAATATATGATACTCGAAAGACGATGCCCGGCTGGCGCATCCTCGAAAAGTACGCAGTCCGCTGCGGCGGCGGGTACAATCACCGCCTCGGACTATATGACGGCATCCTGATTAAAGATAACCATCTGGCCCAGTTGGGCAGGAATTTCCTGCCGAAACTGCGTAAAATAATTTGTAAAGCCAAAAAGGTAAAAGGCGCAAAATTTATCGCCGTAGAGGTTGACCATGTCGATGACCAGCTCAACTATGTGCTGGAGATTCCGGGCATTGACATTGTGCTGCTCGACAATATGGGCCAGTGGCAGTTAAAACACGCTGTGGATATGCGAAACCTAATGTGCGGCAAAAACAAAAAGCCGTTGCTTGAGGCCTCAGGCAACATAACGTTAGACAGTGTTTCCGCCATCGCCCAATGCGGCATCGACAGAATCGCCGTAGGCGCAATCACTCATTCGGCAAGAGCCGTTGATATTGGACTCGACAGGTAATTAAAGTTATGCCAATAACCGACCTGCCCGGCTCCGGCTCGGGCCTTCGCCGAGACGAGCTGGACCCTGATAATATAAAGGCGAATCTGAAAACCAAACGCATCGGCAGAAAAATCCTCGTCTATAACCGCACATCAAGCACACAGGCAATCGCCGGCGAATACGCAAAAAACAAAGGAAACGACGGCCTTGTAATTTTCGCTGAAGAACAAACCGCAGGCAGAGGCAGAGCCGACAACAAATGGTACAGCAGCCGTTCGGACAGTATTCTTTGTTCGATTGTTTTAAGTACGGGCGGTTCGCGAACCGTCCCTACTGAGCTGCTCTCGCTGACCTGTGCAGTAGCGGTCGCAGAAGCCATCGGCAAATCAGCCAAAGGCGAGGCAAAAATCAAATGGCCGAACGATATAATGCTGAACGGCAAAAAGGTGGCCGGCATCCTCCTCGAATCAAAAAAAGATAACAGCGGCAATACCTGCATTATTGGCATTGGAATAAATTGCCACCAAAAAAAGGATTCTTTCGGCCTCGAATTACAATCAACCGCGACAAGTATCGACATTGAAAGTCACTCAACTTCCGACCGTATCTCGCTGGCAAAAAGATTGCTTACGTCAATGGAACACTGGCTCGAAGTGGCAGCCCAAAAAAGCGAAAAAATAATAGACCAATGGCGTAACCTAAGCGTTCAATTAGGCCATAGAATGAAGCTTATCTATAACGGCCGGGAATTTTCCGGCAATTGCATAGGAATAGACCCTGAAAAAGGCCTAATCCTCCAATTGGATACCGGCGGCGTAAGAATGTTCGACGCTGGACATACGAGCATTGCCAAATAATCGTAGTTTGTATTGTATGGTCGATTGAGATATTATAGTGATTAGAAAGCTCAGCGGTATAGCTGAACAGGTATGAGTGGGAAATCCCAGAAGAGTTAAAGTTGAAAGCTAAAGAACTATATAAAAGAGTAGGTAAAGATTTTGAGATTGATAAATACAAGGACGATTGGAGTTTTGTTGAATTTAACGAATTCATCAATCCAGACTTCAAAGAAAAATACATTGGAGTTATGCTCAACAACACAGATGAAATTGAAAAGATTTATACATCCACCTTTCCAGATACGATTGTACTCGACAAAATCCTGAGTCGAAACGAGACAAACGTTTTATTGTTCTCACATCATGCAATGGGCTATGATCCAACCCTTGAAGGCTTCCCTTTTTACAACATTCCGGTCAACTATCTGAAGAAATTGAAACAACAACGTATATCTTTCTATGTTCTGCATATTCCCCTTGACAAGAACGGAGTTTATTCAACGTCCATGAATTTGGCAAAAGTGTTACAACTGCCGGTTGATGGCGAGTTTTGTGAATATCTTGGCTGTAAAGTTGGGGTGATCTGCGAAACGAGTTTTACGAAGGTGAAAGATTTTGCATTCCACGTTAAGAACGTCATTGGGCACGATATAAAGGTCAGGCGATATGGTGATGAGATTATTGAAAGAAGAAGAGTTGCCATTGCTGCTGGTGGAGGGTGCATCGATTTTGTTGCACGTGAACTATCTGTGTTAGGCGTGAATACATATCTGACTGGACTCACTAAGCCAATGCTCTCTTTTGAGCCGAGCATGGAGTTTCACCGAATTGCGAAGGAAAGCAAGATTAACGTGGTGGGAGCAACGCATTATTCGACTGAAAAATATGCTTGTATGGCAATGGTGGACTACTTTGCAGGACTCGGTATTGAAGCTGAGTTTGTTGAAGGTAAACCTTGCATGGAAGATTTGTGATGGTAGGCAATAATGCCAGCTATTACTTCCCTTTCCCCAAACGCTTCTCCAGCATCTCTGGAGTGAATAAGTGTCGGTCTATGCCTTGTACTTCCGCCTGCTACCTACTTATGAGTTTTAGAGGCTCGCGTCCAAAAAAAGCTTTTTCATTCTCAGGTTTCATTTCTTGTTTTTTCTGTTATATTATTGTTTTTGTTTAAACGCGTATTCTATAAATAAATTGAAAGGGCTGGAATTATGTTAAGAAATGAATGGATTAAACGGTCGCTTGTAGTTTGGTTGGGATTGGCGGTGTGTTCACCTACTGCCTTTTCTATCGAGCAGGTCAATAAAGAGTCAGCAGATTTCTTAAAAGCCAACGAGGAGGACATACAACAGTGGCGTGAAATGAAATTCGGCCTGTTTATCCACTGGGGGCCGGTCAGTCTGAAAGGCACGGAAATCGGCTGGTCCCGCGGTGGTGAACGGCGTGGACGAAAAGACAAATCTACAGGCTCAATCCCAGTAGAGATTTATGACAATCTCTATAAGCAGTTCAACCCGGTCAAGTTTAATGCGGACGAATGGGTACAAATCGCTAAAGACGCCGGTATGAAGTACCTCGTGTTCACGAGCAAACACCACGATGGCTTTTCGATGTTCGACAGCAAGCTAACGGACTATAAGATTACTAACTCGCCGTTCAAGCGCGATGTCGTGAAAGAGTTGGCCGATGCCTGCCACAAGGCCGGATTAAAGCTTGGCTACTATTACTCCCCACCTGACTGGTATCATCCGGACTATCGAACGGAAAATCATTCCCGCTACATCAAGTTTCTGCATGGCCAGCTTCGGGAGATTTGCAGCAACTACGGCAAGATTGATATCATCTGGTTCGACGGTCTTGGCGGCAAGGCGGAAGACTGGGACTCGGAGAACCTGTTCAGGATGATTCGTCGGCTTCAGCCCCACGTTATCATCAACAACAGAGCAGGCTTACCTGCCGATCATGACACGCCGGAACAGAGAATCGGCAGATTCCAGAACGACCGTCCCTGGGAGACCTGCATGACAATCTGCCGGCAGTGGGCGTGGAAACCCAACGACCAGATGAAATCTCTAAAGCAGTGTATTGATACGCTCGTACGAGTTGTCGGCGGGGATGGCAATCTCCTGTTCAATGTCGGGCCTATGCCGGACGGCCTAATAGAGCCGAGACAGGTTACACGGCTTAAAGAAATGGGAAATTGGCTGGATGAGAACAGCCGAAGTATTTACGCCACCCGCGGCGGGCCTTTTAAGCCGGGCGACTGGGGCGCCAGCACATACAAGGGCAATACCATTTACATCCACGTTCTGAACTGGGACGAGGACACCCTTACGCTGCCGCCTATCCCAAAGAAAATCATCACAAGCTCTGTTATGACCGGCGGGGCTGCAACTGTCAGGCAAACTGCACTGGCCATCGAAATCTCTGTCCCGGAAGCATATCGGAAGGAACTTGATACAATCATCGTTCTGCAGCTTGACGGCCCTGCGGATGGCATCACTCCGCGTTGAGGTCTATGTTAGGCCTTCTGCAAAATTCGGGAGTTGAGAATTCGAGGCCGGCTCAGCTGCACTGAGGACGGTCGGAGTTTGAGTTTGACGGCACAAAGGCTTTTGGATAAGCTGTAACTTGAGGTTCCAAACTGGAACTTCAAGATTAGGTGGTTGCAAATTGTGACCTCAAGATTCTAATAAATTCCGGAGTGGTCGGGAATGCCTAAAGGCACAGGCTCAATTATTCCTATCGAGCGAATACAGCAGTGCATTTACCTTGTTCGCAAACATAAGGTTATGCTTGACAGCGACTTAGCGCAACTATATGGGGTGGAGACAGGGGCTTTGGTCAGAGCAGTTAAGCGTAACATAGAACGTTTCCCTACTGATTTTATGTTTCAGCTAACTAAAACAGAGTATGAGATTTTTTTGAGGTGCCAAATTGGCATCTCAAAAGAAAGCCGGGGCGGTCGCCGATACATGCCTTACGCCTTCACCGAACAGGGTGTTGCTATGCTATCCAGTGTCCTGCGCAGCAAAAGGGCTGTTGAGGTCAATATCGCAATAATGAGGACCTTTGTTAAGCTGCGCGAGATCTTGACCACAAACTTTGCCCTACGACGAAAAATCGAGGCTTTGGAACGCAGGTACGATGAACAATTCAAGCTCGTGTTTAATCAGAGTGTTGTCAGAAATGGTAATGCCAACTCCAAAATCAAAATCACAGATAGGCTATCTTACAGAATCCAAGGGGCACAAAAAAGGCACTACAAAAGCTAAAACCAAATAGTACTTTTATGAGCAAACATCAAACTTACAGTTTATTTGCTCCGGAAGAAGCCGAGGAAGAGACTCTCTGTCATCACATTATTCGCGTGGCGTTTGAGTCGGCTGCGGATGCGGAGTTTGACTATTTTGTGCCGGACGAAATCTGGCCGATTGAAGTAGGGCAGAGGGTCGAAGTGCCGTTCGGCAGAAAAGACAAATCCGAAGCTGGGTTTTGTACCCTATCGGATGTTCTTCCCGAAGAGTCTTTTATTGCACGCGGTATCGGACGGAATCTAAAAAGGGTAATTAGATTAATCGATAGAGAGCCGTTGTTGGATTCCGAATTGATGGAATTGGCTCGATGGATAAGCGGTTATTATGTTTGTCCGCTCGGCCAGGTTTTGGCTGCGATGGTGCCGTCGGCGGTGAAAAGGGGGGCCGGAGTTAAGACACAAAGATATGTTTACCTAAGAGTCGGCGCTGCTGGTATCGAACAAACAATCAACGAATTGAGGGGCAAAAAGCAAAAGCAAATTGTCAAATTCCTGGACGGCAGGGGGGCTTCGAGTGCAAATGATGCTGTGGAGCTGCGGGGTTTAATAGAAGCGGTCGGCTGCGGCGATGAGCCGATAAAGAGATTGGCGGAAAAACAAATCGTTAAAATAGTCCGCAAGACAATATTGAAGTCTTTGCCTGCTATTCCCAAAGGGATGTCAATAAAATCAGAACATGTAATCCTCAATGATGACCAGCGAAAGGCATTGGCCCATTTTGAAGCTGCGATAGAATCAGGCGAATTCGGCGTTACGCTTTTGTACGGCGTTACGGACAGCGGCAAAACCGAGCTTTATATGAGGGCTATCGAGGCGGTGTTGCGAAAAGGAGCCGGCGCTATTGTGCTGCTGCCTGAGATTGCTCTTACGGCGCAGACCGTTCAGCGATTCAATGAGAGGTTTAAAAAAATCGCTGTGATGCATTCGGGCTTAACCGCTGCCCAGCGTAATGTGCAGTGGCAAAAGATAAAATCAGGCGTAGCTAACATTGTTATAGGTGCTCGCTCGGCGGTCTTTGCGCCGCTTCCGAGGCTCGGTCTTATCGTTGTTGACGAGGAGCATGAGCCAAGCTACAAGCAGGACACAGTGCCGCGGTACAACGGCAGAGATGTAGCGATAAAACGGGCGCAATTAGCAAATGCACATTGTATTTTGGGCAGTGCCACGCCATCATTGGAGACGTTGTCTAATTGTCAAAGTAAGAAGTATTTCAACCTGGTGCGTTTGCCCAAAAGGGTGATGGACTTACCTATGCCACAGATGAAGCTCATCGATTTGCGGCAGGGACAGCTAACGCAGAAAGGTATTAGTCTGATAAGTGAGCCGTTGGCCGAGCGTTTGCACGAGACACTTGCGAAAAAGGAGCAGTCGATTTTGCTTTTGAACAGGCGCGGTTATAGTAATTTTGTGTTCTGTCCATCCTGTAAGCATACGCTGCACTGCCGCAACTGTGATGTGACGTTGACCTTTCATAAGTCAAAGGTCAGCCGCCAAGAGCGAATGCGAACGGTTACGGGAAAACACATCAATTATGGTTATGCGGTCTGTCATTATTGTCTGGCCCAGACGCTTGTGCCTGAAAAATGTCCTCTATGCGGCGGCGGGTTTGCAATGATAGGGCTTGGCTCGCAACGGCTCGAAGAGGAATTAGCTAAAAAGTTTCCGCTGGCTCGAGTATCGAGGATTGACAGTGACTCTATGGCAAGCAGAGATTATTATCGTCTTTTGAAAGACTTCGGCGAAGGTCGAATTGATATATTGGCCGGCACGCAGATGTTGGCTAAGGGTCTGCATTTCCCGAATGTCACGCTGGTGGGAATTATAAGCGCTGATACATCTCTTTATCTGCCGGATTTCCGTGCGAACGAACGGACCTTCCAATTGATTTCTCAAGTGGCCGGTCGGGCAGGGCGTTCCGTGAAAAAAGGTATGGTTTTTGTCCAAACGTTTCTACCGAATCAGCCGGCTATACAATTTGCCGTCGGCGGAGACTTTGACGGCTTTGTCAAAGAGGAATTAAAGCATCGCAAGGCCTGCAATCTGCCACCGTTTTGGCGGTTGGCGGTTATCGTTATGCGGGATGGGAATTTTGATAGACTTGAAACGGCGTGCAAACAGATGCGCCAAAGAATAGACCGGATTATCGAGGCCGAAGGACTCAAAGCGAGCGTTCGTGGGCCGATGCCGGCGGTGATAAGTCGGATACAGCGTTTTCACAGAATGCAGATAATTATTCAGGCCCCCCAAGCGGCAACCGTCCAGCAGTTGTTTGCCGGTTTGCGGGCGGCGGGACCTATTCGGCCGACAGTCAAAGTCGCTATAGATATAGACCCTGTAAATTTATTGTAGCTTGCAATTCGAGAGTTGATGTGCTATTTTACGTTTGTGCTTTACCGGGGAGTAGCTCAGTTTGGCCAGAGCGCTGCGTTCGGGACGCAGAGGTCGCAGGTTCAAATCCTGTCTCCCCGATTAATGTGACTTTTAACCAGAGCGAGAGTTAGGGAGATTTAACTTCTCACTCTTTTTGCTTTTGGAGGACTCCAGTTTCATTCCAATGTCAGTTTTCTTTGCATAGTTGATTGGAACTGAATCGGCAAGCCGAGCCGGTCGAGGCCAAGGTAGGTGATATTGGCGAGGCTTCATGACGGATTGGTTCAGAATACGAGGCGGCTCATCCAGAGCTTCCTTGGCTTGAAACGGTCCCTTTGCGAAACATACAGATCCATGGCTATAAAAGCGTGTGAGCATACCTAATGCCATAACCTAACCAACCACCCCCCACCCTTACCCTAACCATCTATCAGCTAATGACTTACCACCCCACAGACAGACGCCACTCGCCTAAAATATCCAGGCCCTGGGTCAATTTTGGGTCATTTTTAGGCCAAAATGCCAAGGGCAGCAGGCCCCTATAGGACCTGATAAAACCTGAGATCTGTAAATTCGATCAGCCCATAGAAGGCCAAACCATCGCCTCAGGATAGATAGCCAGCATTGGTACCGACTTATGTAAACAGACATAAGTACTTGCTATATAAGCACTTATGAATGGTACGTGGTGTCCTGGGTTCAAGCCATCGTCTTAAATCCTTTATTCACAAGTACATACGATTGTTTGCTCCACCTCGCTGACCGGGAAACATGCGCTTGTGAGGACTGTATGTCGGTCTTAAATGGGTAATATTGGTGTAGGTGATCGTTACCATACATTTGCTGAAAAATGAAAGATTGTATGGTACACGGACAGGCCCCCTAGGAGTCTGTCCGAGTAATTGATTTGAGCGGCGTTTTTTATCTACTCTTGGCTTTAAGTTCTGATTTTCTGAAGGGAAAATTTATTTGCGGCTGTAGTTACGCGTTTATTTCACCAGAATTGATG
>Ga0307378_10000418_pt1 | contig 74858 bp, 51 predicted proteins | sample UN1MG_FD_202238 | JGI IMG/M metagenome (GOLD analysis project Ga0307378, IMG submission 202238) | Soil microbial communities from Risofladan, Vaasa, Finland - UN-1 | ecosystem: Environmental > Terrestrial > Soil > Coastal area > Acid sulfate soil | place: Finland: Risofladan, Vaasa | collected... | reverse complement strand
CACCGAGATGGGAGCCGATATGCATGTGCATGATCCGTATCTCGAACACTGGTACGAACTGGAATCGCAGGACACCTACCCGGCACCGGGACATTCATGGGCAAGGTTTTTCCGCAATCAGGACGGCTTGGTTAATCTCCGGGTTCAAAGCGACCTGGCCGAAACGCTTGCCGGTGCGCAGGCAATCATATTGGCTGTGCCGCATGCGCCTTATCTGCAACTTGATCCGGGAAAAATAGTCGAATGGGCGGGCGGACCGCTGGCGGTAATTGACTGCTTTGGCATATTAGACGATGAGAGAATCCGTCGCTATTTTGAGCTTGGCTGTGAAGTAAAAGCGTTAGGCCGGGGGCATATCCAGCGAATAAAGGAAGAAGTTCGAAAAGCGTGAATGGATAAATACTTAGATACGTGGATGAAAGATAGGTCAGATGGACATTAAGAGCAAACGAATAGCTGTTCTGTCGCCGGTGGCGTGGCGGACGCCCCCTCGTGCCTATGGCGCCTGGGAAACCGTCGCCGGCAATATTGCCGAAGGGCTTGTCGCTCGCGGCTGGAAAAATGTTACGTTATTTGCCACGAAGGAATCAATTACGTCGGCAAAACTTCAAGGCTGGATCGAAAAAGGCTACGAAGAAGACAAGTCGCAAATCCCGCTGGTCTCAACGTGCCTGCATATCTCCAAAGTTATGCAGCGGGCGGGCGAGTTCGACCTGATTCACAACAATTTCGATTATCTGCCTCTGACTTACCTTCCGTTGATAAAGACGCCGATGCTGACCACTATCCACGGTTTTTCCGAGCAGGACATCCTGCGGGTGTACCACGACCATAAGGACACGTATTATGTCTCTATCAGTGATTCCGACAGGGACCCCGGGCTGCCTTATCTGGCGACTGTTTATAACGGAATCGACCTATCGAATCTTACCTTTCGACCAACACCCGGCGGTAAGCTCGTTCACTACGGACGGATACACAACGACAAGGGGACACATCTGGCGATCGAGGTGGCGAAAAAATCCGGCATGGATTTAATAATAGCCGGCATTATTCAGGACCAGGATTACTTCGACAATCTTATAAAGCCACATTTGAATCAATCGTCGATTCAGTTCATTGGGCCCGTTGACCCGGTGCAGCGAGATGAACTGCTCAAGGAAGCATACGCAGTTATTCACCTTAATACGATTCCCGAACGATTCGGCCTGGTGATGGCCGAATCAATGGCTGCCGGCGTGCCGGTAATCGCGATGGATTTGGGTTCGTGCCGGGAAGTCATCGCCGATAAACAGACAGGCTACCTGGTCAACAACGTCGATGAAGCGGCCGAGGCCGTCGCCAGAATTGACCGTATCAACCGCAAGAAGTGCCGGCAGCGCGTCGAAGAGAACTTCACAATAGATAAAATGGTCGCCGGCTATGAAAAAGTCTACGCGGAAATCTTCCGGCGGGAAGAACAAAAACTGTCATTCTTGATGCGGAATCCATTGTTATGATTTTGGATTCCTGCTTCCGCAGGAATGACAAACAAACTGTGATTGAGTTACAGGGATGTAAACAATGAAAAAGCCATTCGTTACTCGATACCAGGGCAATCCGATCCTGACAAAAGACGATATTCCTTATCCGGTACAGACCGTTCACAACGCTGGCGTCACCAAATATGACGGCAGATACATCATGCTGTTTCGCTCGCACCTCGATACCGGCAGGTCCATCATCGGCCTGGCGGAAAGCGAAGACGGCTTCAATTTTGAGGCCCGCTCCGAGCCGTTCATGGTGCCGGGCAGGGAGCCGGTTTTCTGCGAGTACGAGGCGTTCGGCGTCGAAGATCCGCGGATTACATATCTGGAAGGTGTGTACTATATTACATACAGTGCGTATTCGCAGCACGGCGTTCGCATCGGTTTGGCTAAGACGCCGGATTTTGAATCGGTCGAGAGGGTAGCTCTGATTACGCAGGCGGACTATCGAAACACCGTGCTCTTTCCCGAAAAGATCGACGGCAGATATGTCAAGCTGGACAGGCCCCATAGTGACATCAGTCCCTGGTCGATCTGGATAAGCTACTCACCCGACCTGTGTCACTGGGGTGATTCGAGACTGGTAATGAAACCCGTGCCGTACCACTGGGACGAGATGAAGATCGGCCCCGGCTCGCCGCCGATTCGCACCGAGAAGGGCTGGCTAAGTATCTATCACGGCGTATTTCCGACAATGGCCGGCCATGTCTATCGGCTCGGCGCCGCCCTGCACAAACTCGATGACCCGGCACAAATCCTCGGCGTCGGCGACCGCTGGATCCTGCAGCCCGAAGACCCGTGGGAAATCACCGGCTACGTCCCCAATGTGGTATTCACATGCGGAGCCGTTCCTGAAGATGATGGCACATTGAAGTTATACTGGGGTGGAGCCGACAAAGTAATGTGTGCCGGCACAGCCATAATCAACGAACTTGTTGAACTTTGCCTGACCGATTCTCGCCCGCCCAAATAAGAATGTTTTTGGTAATTGTTAGAAGATTCGGCCGTATTTTCCATCGCCGGGTTGGAGATTCAGCAGTTCCCTGAGCCTGCCTGGCGACATTACTTTTCGCTCACTCGCCTCGGCAAGTCTGTGGATGCGGTGCAATAGATCAGAATTTGTCGCCAGTCTGGTTCGCGCTTTATCGAACCATATATTGTCCTCCAGCCCGATCCTTACGCCACCGCCCGAAACGATCGCCACGGAATTCATCATTAACTGGTAATTGCCGATCCCCGCCAGGGCCCAAAAGGAGTTCTCGGGCAAATCACGAACCATAATTCCAATGTGCAGCAGATCCGCCTGCGCACAGGCTATGTTGCCGAGCAGCAGATTAAAGTAATGAGGGGGTTCCAAAATGCCTTTGCGTTCCAAATATTTTGCATAGTTAATCATCCCTGCATCGAACGCTTCCAACTCGGCAAGAATGCCGCGGGATTTCATTTCGTTTGCCAGCATTTGAATCATCTCCGGAGAATTGACGCTGGCCACACGATTGAAATTCAGCGAACTGAGCGTCAGACTGCCCATATCCGGTTTCAAGTCACCTTCGAGTTGCAGGGGCTCAGATCGTTTTTCAAACTCACTTATATCACGCCCGCTCAGTGAGACACATACTACCAGGTCTTTGGAAAATGATCTTATGCCGGCGATGATTTCACCGTAGGCTTCGGCCTTATAGGTGGACTTGCCCGTGGCTGCATCGCGCGCATGCAGGTGAACCATGGTGATTCCAATATCAACGGCTCGGCGGACGTTTTCTATGATTTCATCGGGCGTGATGGGAACATGCGGCGTCATTTCCTTCGTCGGGATCATTCCCGTTGGTGTGAAATTTACTATTAAGTCTATCAAACTTGCCTCCGATTTTTCTGATTAGGCGGCGATTGGATTACTCACTTTATTTCTTTCACTAATCGGGCGGGCACACCGGCCATAAAACAATTGTCGGGGACATCACGGTTGACAACTGCATTGGCGGCCACGATGGCATTCTTGCCAATTGTTATGCCGTGGACTATTACCGCTCCGGCCTTAATTCCCGCGCCCTCTTTAATCAGCACGTCTTTGACGCCGCATGTATGAGCCAGTCGCTCTTCCAGGAAAGCGTTGTGATTATATCTGTTATGGGTCATAATTATCACGCCCGGGGCCAAACTTACGCCCTTTTCCAACGTAATACGGCCGGATAAATCCAGAAAGTTATTACCGTTTAACAGGCAGCCGTCACCTATTGTCAAATTGGCGTATCCCCCTCTCGCATTATGCAAAACAACTGGTGAATGAATATAGACTCTCGCTTTACTAACCTTGGCGCCGAAAGCTCTCAGAATAGCCGCATTAATCGGCCAGCCAAACTGAAGTATTCGAGGAGGGCCGATAATTTTGAACACCAATAAAAGTGTGTTTTTCAGCAAAAAGATCAACGTTTTTTGAAGATACTTACGAAACATTCCATTCTCTTGCTTTTGTCTTATAAGATAAGTAATACGATTGGATTATCGACATTCCTGAACCGCGAGTTAAGAATAATCGACACGAGATATGACATAAATCGATGGTAGCACAAGATTAATGCGCTGTGATTAGTCTATATTATCTCACATAATATTTACGATGCTACTGATTACATCCGGATTAACGAGATTATATCGAACCGTAGCAAAGTGTTACGGCATGCAATTATCGAGAGCGGCCTTGCGATCTTCCGGCCATGAGCAGGGTAATCCTGTCATATTTGTCTTTCGGTAGAGCTTTCTTTAAAATTTTGCGAATTTCATGCATGGGGGTCCGTTGGGTAGTGTGGGTGATAATAATGTGCTCGTTGTTGAGGTTTTTCAGCAGTGTTGCAAGTTCGTCGACATGCATATGTTTGCCGGCTTTGGCTCTGGTCGTATGCTCGTCCTCGTAGAAAGTGCACTCGGCGATTAAAATATTGCTCTCGGCGATGTATTTCAGTTGCGAAAAATCGACGTACTGCGTATCGCCCAGGTAGGTGACAATCGGGAACTCCAGCGGATAGTCGATTTCGATACCCTGCTTCTTCAGCTCGACGATTTGCGGGCCCGTTAGACCTTTGTACTCGGATTTGAGTTTTTTACGCTTTTCGATAACGGTGAAACCAACGGAGCCTTTGCTGTGCTTTGTAGGGAAAACCCTTGCAATCAAATTGGGCTTGATCTTATATTCGTCGCCGGGTTTGACGCCTACGAGTTTGGCAGGGATTTTGTTGCCGTCCAGTTTCGACCATGCGTTGATGATCTGCCTCATCGGCGGCAGTAAATTGTCAGGGGCTAAAATCGTTCCCGCGGATATACCGCAGAAATTTCGCTGGGACAGGTAATATGCAAGCCCGGCGGCGTGGTCCATGTGGCCGTGCGAGAGCAGGATGTTGTTGATTGGTATAATCTGGTCGGGGGCCTTACCCACGTCGAAGCAGACATCCAATTGCGGCACTGCGACAACGGTCTCTTCGCCCGCGACCGAGTAGCCGATGATGTCCATCTCATCTATTTTTATATGTGCTAAGTTATGACTGGCCATTTACAATTGATTATCGATCATTAATTATTTTCATAAAAAGATATATGGTCTTTTTTACAGATAAAGTTAATTACAGATTAAGGTCTCCTTCTTTTTTTGATTGTCGGAGTTTCACTTCATAGTAAATGCAGGTAACGATTATGTCAATTTGTTTTTGACATAGCTGTCGATACGTGTACACTGGGCTATCGATAAAGCACAATAAAATCATAAATGAACAACCCATTTTAAATTTAGAAATGTGAGGGCTCTGGAGCATGAAAAGAAAAATTATGAGAACGTTCGCAGCATTTCCTGCCTGTTTGATTATTGCGGGTTTAGCCGGCTATGTATTTGCACAAGAAGTTCAAAACTCAGAGATTATCCCCCAATTAGATCGAGAAAAATTGCCCGGCAGGCAGGTTAAGGTTGCGGCGATTTGTATCGGATTCGGGGGCGAGCACGATGTTAAACTGAAGATAGCGATAGAGCATCTGCATACGGCCGGAAAGAACGGGGTGGATATCGCCTGTCTGCCTGAAGAGTTCGCGGGCACAGAGGCTGAGCCTGTTCCCGGACCAACCACCGAAACCGTGGCAAAACTTGCTAAAAAGTACAATATGTACGTTATCTGCCCGATACGAGAGCAAGCAGGGGACGAGCAATACAACACGGCTGTTCTAATCGACCGCCGGGGCAAAGTGGCCGGTTACTATCGGAAGATTTTTGTGTTCTGGGGTGAAGGTCTGCACCTGAGCAGTGAGGGAGTGAAGGCTTTTGATACTGATTTCGGCAGGATAAGCATCCTGACGTGCTTTGACCTGAACTACCCGGAATTGTGGCGTCAGTGCGATGCTTTGGATGTTGATATGGTTTTTTGGCCGAGTGCATACGGCGGAGGTTCGCCATTGAACGCTTATGCAATACTTTATCATTACTATATTATTCCGGTGGGAGCCGGTAATATAATCGACATTACGGGAAAGACTTTTGAGAAGATTGAGAAGCCCCGCCCGAAACAGTTCATCGCGACGCTGGATTTGGACAGGGCGTTTGCCCACCACGACTTCAATAGTAAAAAGGTCGAGAAAATGCTTGCCGAGCACAAGGATGAGATAGAGGTTGAGTGGAATCTGAGCGATGAGGATTTGGCACCTTGGTGGCTGTTTAAGGCGGTCAAGCCGGGAGTCAACGTCCGGGAGCTGCTGAAGAAATACGGGATTGAGACGCTTCGGGAGTATCAGCATCGCAGCAGAAAGCAGATTAATGAGGCCCGTATAAAAGGCGAAAGAATTTAACGGAATTGAGGACTTTGTTAATGCCTGACAAACGCAGTCATAGAGGGCCGCATCCGGCGGATGAAAAGTTGTTTGCCGCCGGCGCAATTTCCAATCTGCGGACGGCGATTGCCGATTTTTCGCTTCTGCTGACGAGAGGTTATGCAGAAAAAGGCGCACTCAAATTAGTCTGTGACAGGTTTTCGCTTACAGAAAGACAAAGATTGGCTATTATGCGCAGTGCTTGCTCCGATCAGCAGCTTGTCTCTCGAAGCCAACGTTGCGTCGTGCTGGAAAATCTTGCGGGCCAATCAATCGCCATCGACGGTTACAATGTATTGATAACCGTTGAGGCGGCGATGAGCGGCGGTGTGATTTTTAAGGGACGTGACGGCTGTTTCCGGGATTTGGCAAGCGTACACGGAACGTACCGCAAAGTTACCGAAACAATACCGGCTGTGGAGCTTATAGGTCGGTTTCTCCGAGAAGTCGGCGCAGGCAAAGCCCTGTGGCTGCTGGATAGCCCGGTATCCAACAGCGGCCGATTGAAAACGCTAATCGGTGAGCTGGCCCGCAAAAACAATTGGAACTGGGAGATCGAACTTTTGCTAAGCCCCGATGCCGAGCTGAAAAAAACCGACCTAATTGTGGCAAGCAGTGACAGTGTTGTGCTCGATAGCTGCAGGAAATGGACCAACCTCGCCGCCGAGATCATCACACAGAAACTCGCCTCTGCAACTATCATCGAACTATCCCCCGATTCAGTACCGTTATAGTTGAGGTATTCCCCTTGCCGCGTGCCAGACTCTTACGATTTCCACAATGTGCTCTCCAGGTTTGACTCTGTACACGATTCTGCAAGGTCTGCGAATGACCTCTCGGATATTGGGGTCATTAAATTCGGGGACGACCCGCCCGGATTTGGGAAAATTGGATAGATGCTCAACCGTGCGGAACACATTTTTGACGAAGCTGGCAGATGCTCTTGGGCGGGACTCAGCGATGTAGGAAGCAAGTTCTCTCAAATCAAGACGAGCGGAGGGAGCCCAAATCAGTCTGTAATCCATTCGGCAAACTCCTCCTTGACCTTGTCGTGGGGGATACCCTTGCCCTCATCCAGCTCGTGTAGGCCTTTGCGCACAGCAACAACAAAATTTATCCGCTCTTGAATATCCTCCCAGGAAGCATTCGCGGGAAGCTGTTCAATTGTCTTCAAAGCTATTTCTTTAGTTGTCATAACTATATTATACACAATGTAAAGGGGTTCTGCAATGATATAAAAAATTTGCGGGAAATCGCCCCGATCTTGCGTGCCAGAAGCATCCGGTTGCACGCAATGTTGAGTAGCCATTGGGACGTGATTTGGTCAGCTCAATGTCACCCCAAAGGCCCGTTTCGCGAAGAGACGCTTCCAGGCCCCCACATCAAGGTCAGTAACCACCTCGGCATTGGCTGGTTTGTTCTTCTTTCGTAGTGTACGGAAGATACCAAACCTGCGTCCTGGTACCAGATACATTTCTTCAATGGTGACGAAATCCCGGGTAAAAGCGGTGGCTACAGTCAACGGATCGTGAAGATATACCTGTGCTACTTTTTGGTTGATCAGCATCCTTGACAAGATTGCACTGAACGATTCTACCCAATCATCACACATTCGGTTCAGGATAGCACTCTGTGGCTCCTGCGATTGTTTGAGCTGGCCGCGTTCATGCGCGGTCAGCTAGGTGCGAAAGGTGATTTCCGCCGGTACTAGCAACAATGGAATACCAGCTTTCATGACAATTTCCGAAGCTATCGGATCGGCATTCATATTGTACTCTAAGCGTGCTTTAAGGAAACCAGGCAGCTTCGTCCACCCTTCCTTCTTGAGCACATCACGTGGTGTAACGCTCCCTCCCATGATGATAATGCGCTCGATATGCTCTTTGAGCGACGGTTCCCGGCGCAAGGCGTCTGCAATGTTGGTCAGCGGACCGATGGATACAATTGTGATCTTCACCTCGTATGACTTGAGAATGTTGATAATTAGGTCAACTGCATGCTCTTCTGCAATAGGTAGCCCATCTTGTTCCGTCTCTATGAATCCACGGCCTTCATGACCAAGCATCAGGCTGGGTTTGTCGTCTAACGTATTGTTATATCCAGCTGCGACTGGTATACCATCTCGGCCCATAAGATCAAGCAGCTTGCGGGCGATGCGAGCACGGAGCCTGGCGTTACCACCGACCGTGGTTACAGCAAGAATGGCCAACTCTTGTGAATGAGTGGCGAATGCCAGCGCCAGTGCATCGTCAACATCGGTGCCTATATCTGTGTTAAGTATGATAGGTAACATAAGATCCAGCTCTCCATCGCTTGCGGAAGAAATCATAGCACGACATGTTGGGGAAGTCAATAAGGATTAAAATTCACAGAGGCCCCTTGTAAGTGGATGACCAGCCGAGCAGAGCGCGCAGCTTCTGGCCGGGATTGAATTTGAAGGCACAGCCATCACGTCTTCTGTCCAGATAGAAGCCGCCAAATCCAGGCAATGTTATGCCTTTGCCGCCTCGGAAAGCATCGTACATCGTATCGAACACAGCATCGACCCAAACCTGAGCGGTTGTTTCGTTAGCCTTCATACGTTTCGCAACCTTTCGTACAAACTCATCCTTATTGATACGTTTTGCCATAATCATCGCTTCTCCATAGCGGTCCTGACGATCTCATCTATATCTATCTTGCTATAATGTTCAGCGTGAACGAAATACAGGTTAGTTCGCGTCGATCAGCTCTTGAATCATATCGAGATTTATCTGTTCGAGAGAGTCACATACCAGGTCAGCCTCGGCGAGTTTGGCGGCAGTGGTGGAATTAGTGACGGCGATACATTTGGCTCCGGCGGCTTTGGCGGCCTGTACGCCGCTGGGGGCATCTTCAATAACAACGCAATGAGCGGGACTGACACCCATCCGGCTCGCGGCAACGAGAAAAAGCTCCGGGTCGGGCTTCTTTCTCGTGATTTCACTGCCGGTGACATAAACCATCTTGTGGTAGGGGACTTTTGCCGATTCCAAAATAGACCTGGAAAGCTCAAGCGTTGCAGACGTCGCGATGGCCAGGCGAAAATCACGCCTCTGCAAAGCATCTTTTATCAGCTCCAGCACACCCGGAAAGGAGGGCAGAGCTTCCTGTTGAATTGCCTTTATCAGATACCGCTCTCGCAGCTTTGCTGCGGCTTTCACTTGTTCTTCGGTCAGTTTCAGAGCGTGGACTTCGGCCGCCGCCATTACGTACCGTTCAGCTCCTCTGCCGATGCCGGCCTCAAAATCCTGAGGCTTGACTCCTCTGAGGCCGAACATGTCCTCGAAAACCCTGATGGTAACCTTGGCGTTTACAGGTTCGGTATCGGCAATCACGCCATCAACGTCAAATATTAAACCGTGTAGTTTGTTCATAGCATTCATATTTTGCATTTTAATATGTAATTTTGCTTTTTGCATTTTGATTTTTAATATTTTTTGCCACGTTTTTGCCCGCTGCGCATTTACAATAGTGATGATAGTTGGGATATGTGAACTCCGGAGTGCAGCAGACGTGGATAACGACAGCGGATTGGTAATTCAGGCGCGCAGCGATCGAGCAGCTTTCGTGCAGTTGTACCGCAGGCATTACGATGCGATATTCCGATACTGCGCACACAGATTGTTTGACCGGGCCGGGGCTGAGGACGTTACTTCCGAAGTATTTCTCAAAATGGTTGAGAATTTTCATCGTTTCAAAGGCACGGAAGCACAGTTTCGCAACTGGTTGTACAGAATCGCAACTAATGCCGTCAATCACCATTTTAGACGGATGAATCGTCATAACAGCCTGCTTCGGGCCGCTCGCGAGCAAAACAACAGCGGAACTGCCGATTGCAAAGAATCGCCTGAGAGGCTGGCTCTTTTGAAAGAAGCCATGCTGGCTTTGAAGCCGCGATACCAAACGATCATCACATTGCGTTTCTTTGAGAACCTGAAATTGACTGAAATTGCCGATGTATTGGGCAGCAGTCCCGGCACCGTTCGCAGCCAGTTAGCCAGGGCACTTGCAAAGCTGCGAGCGATAATGAATTCCGGTGGCACTGCCTGATCGGCAGGAGGTATAGAAGATGACCGACAGCGAAAAAGAATTTGAAAATCTTGTCCGTGGTATCCGGTTCGATGACACGCCTGATTACAATCATCGTGAAAAACTCGAACAGAATCTCCTTGTCGCCTTAAACAGGCAGTCTCGGCATAAACCACAAGCTCTGAAAATCTGGAGAATTATTATGAAAAGCAGAAGAAGAAAATTAGTTACTGCCGCAGTGATTCTTATCGCTGTTGCACTTTCGGTAACGATTCTGGATAGATTAACGACGCCGGCCTGGGCAATCGAACAAACCGTTGAGGCACTTGAAGGGATTGACAGCCTTGTAATCAGCGGCACTTACAATTACAGTTCTACACCGATCCCATTCAAATTCTGGATTCGATTCTCGGAGGATGACGGCGGATCTTTCGACATACGTTTCGAATGTGAAAAACAGATATTTGTCATTCGCGGCAAAAAGGCCTGGGCGTATTGGCATGGTGAGAATGTGGTGAAGATGTACGAGGACGTTACGACTTCGGAGGGCATGATGCGAGACCTTCGATTTTGGTACAAGCTGGCCCAGCAAAATCCGTGGGTTACCGGCAAGGGATTAACCGTACTTAAATGGTTCGCTGATGACTGGCGCCAAACTTATGGCAAAGATGAGCGAACAGGGCGGGGCTCGGTCTTTGTCACATGCAGCTATGAGCGTCTGTCCACATCCCTGTGGTTCGTGTGCGATCTTGAGAGCAAACTATTAGTCGAGGCCAAGTATTGGAACTGGAGCAGTACCAGCCTTCAGGAGCCGCCCGTATGTTACGCAACGAGCTTTACCTACGGCGAAAAAATCGGCGATGAAGTCTTTGAGTTTCAAATCCCGGAAGGTGCGGAAGTTATCCATAGGGCAAAAGTGGGAAAAGAACAAAAAGAAGCTCAGGCTCTGTCTGAGGGGGCTGAGAATTTGTTCTTCAATGAGAAGAATTATGCCGAATCGCTCGGGCTGTACCATGAGGTCTATGATAAGTTTCCGGATCTGAATAACGGCGTCGATGCCTCAAACGCTTTGATGATGATTGGCCTGTGCTATGGGCATCTCGGACAGAATGAAAAAGCCATTGAGGCCTTCCGGAAACAAATCGCAGAATACGGGCATCTGGAAGGATTAGAGTCGACTTATTTCTATCTTGGGTGTGTATATACGGACCAGGGAGACAAAGAAAAGGCCCTTGAGGCCTATGAGAATTGTCTGAAGACAGGTAAAGGGCTCCGTGATCCGGACAAATTTCCACTCAAACATGCACGTCAGAATATTGAAGAACTCGATGACCATGAATGAGTCTTATGTATCTAAGGACAACAGGGCCGGGCTGATTTAGCTCGGCCTTTTTTATCTGATTATGGAAGTCATACCAGAGTTTTCATTCCGAAAATCAAATCTGGCGGAAAAAAGCGATTTTCTTTAGACTAAAATCACAAAGCCGGTTGTATTATAAGTGATGAATGATCATTCTTTGTCGAGCATATGAGACATCAATGATAGAAGATAAGCTGCTTATCTGGAGATTCAAGTGCGGTGACAGGGCCGCTTTAGCGTGTATCTATGAAAAGTATAAAATTGACCTGCTCAGAATAGCAACCGGCCTTTTGAACGAAACGAGTGTTGCTGAGGACGTTGTGCACGATGTTTTCGTCACGTTCGCACAATCTTCGGAAAAATTGAAGCTGGGCGGAAATCTCAAAGGCTACCTGATAACGTGCTTGGCTAACCGCGCTCGCAATATCAAGCGTGCCCAACAGCGGCAACAGGCCGTCAGCCTCGACGAAACTGAGCCTATAATATCGGATTCGGGCAAGCCCGAGCGATGGATTATTCAAAGCGAAGAACTTGATAGATTGAACAACGCGATGTCGCAAGTTCCGTATCCTCAGCGAGAGGTCGTTATTCTGCACTTGCAGGGCGGTATGAAGTTCAAGGCTATAGCAAAATCTCAAAACATTTCAATCAACACAGTCCAGAGTCGATACCGCTATGGATTAGATAAACTGCGGTCATTATTAAATAGCGAGGTAGGAAAATGAGGCCGGCAAGAGATATAGAAAATTTAATCAGAAATACCCCTGTTAATACCAACTCAGAAAGAGACAAAATAGTTCTTGATGATGTTCTAAATACGCTGGAAAAATCAAAGAATGAACAATCTGCCGCTCCCTTACAGATTGTCAAAATGTTTACCCAAAAAGGTATCAAAAAGCTTGTTGCTGTATCGCTTATAATATCGGCAATTATTCTCGGATTTACCACAATCCTTTATCATGGTGAAACCACTGTTTATGCTATCGAACAGACCGTTGAAGCGATAGGAAATGTCTCAGTCGTACACATATTAGGAAAAGACTGGGATGACAAGCAAGTCGAGATATGGGGCAAAGTGAATCCTGACACCGGACTGATGGACTACTGGCATGTCAAGCATATCGATGATGGTCGGGTGCTGCTCTCAATGCCCCAGAACACGTTCATATACGACGAGAGAGCCAATACCGTCCGAATCCAGGACGGTCCGAGTCTCACATCCGTCTTCCACCTGGGCGAGTTTTTTCAAGGCATGGAAAGCATGGCGGAAGCGCTCGACGGGAAAACCACATATTGTATGGTAACAAATGCCAGCACGAAAGAAAATCTCATAGAGCTGAAAATGAGTTCATCAGAGACGGAGATCGTCTCTCTGATAGATCAAAATACAAAGCTTCCGCTAAGTATCAACGCCACGCGAGGAGGACGATTCGGTTCATCTGATGTGATAAAGCACGCCACGGAAATCCATTACGATGATACACCACCCGAGGGATTGTTCGATTTCACCATTCCGGCTGGAGCCAATGTCTCCGACGAGACATCCGAAGATCCGCTCCAGAATTTGCCGCTGAGTGTCCTTGAGTATTGTGCTGCGTTCCACGTGAAGGCCTCCGGCGAACAGGATAAGGCACGAGAAATTCCCGTGAATACGCGCATGTACTTTGTTGACGGCCAATTCAATCTGCACGACGGCGGATTTTTGGGGGTATATAATGACTCCAACGAGATTTGGACGGGAGAGATCAGTGTTTTCAATGTTGACCCGCCACATATGGCACTCTTTGATGCGGCCAGTGGAAAGAAACAGCACATTCGCCTGGTTCAGCACAGACAGTTTCCTCCGGGGAGATTCAGGCTATATTGGACGCTCGAACAACCCATCCATCCAGGTCAAACTCGATATGGCATTTATTGGGTCAGTGAGGCGAAGAAGCTCCCAAGGCAATCGGCAAATTCCGCATATCAGTTGACCATGCGTAATAGCTTGGGACGTGAGGCTATAGAGAACTTCATTCTAATAATGCCGGCTGATCTCGAAGTCTGCAAATATTCGGGCAAGTATCTATCTCACGAGAATATTGACGGATATGACATATACATCTGGCAGAAGAACCTGCCCAAACACAGGATAGATAATATTGTGGATGTCTCGCTGGCGTATTGCCGTGCAAATTACAGCCCCGACTATATCGAAAAGAACCAGGGCAAGGTACTCATCGAAATCCCCGAAGTCTTTGAGTTGGCGAACATTACAATCGCTATCTCCGACGAGGGGCTCAATAATCCCAATAGAGTTAATAAACGCGGCGCATATTACAAACGTATGCTTGAGCATTTCATACCTTTCAAAGACCATCCGTTGATTAAGAAACCCGATTTGAACTACAATTACACTTATACGTTCCGCGATAACAGCATATGTTACGTTTTTGAGGGAGATAGAATTGTCCATGGAGGTCTCTATTCCAATATGCGCCGCCCCGACCTTTTCAAGAAACAACTCAAACTTGTGGAGGACTTTGCAAGGGACAGCAACTTCAGAAAATTCTATCGAGATAACCTGCCTTACTACCAAGAACAGATACAGATCTACAGGGACAAGGTGCCCGTTCGCAAGATGTGGACATGGTTGGAAGAACGATTCCCCGCAAGGCGCGATTGTTATAAGGTGGTGTTTTCTCCCCTCATCGGCAACTCTCACGAGACGTGCAGCTTTCAGAGCAATGGATTCAGCGAGACCATTATGTTCTTAAGCGGCCCGGGTGAATCGAAAGCTACGTCGGACAAAATTGAGCAAGGCTCTCTCTCCAGAGTAGTCTTTACTGAAATCGACCATAACTATGTGAACCGCATAACCGATGACCATGCCGGCCGGGTGAATGAGGTATTTGCCGGCCTTGACGAATGGAACAGACAGGACGACTATAGCACTGCTGAAATGACCTTCAACGAATACATGACCTGGGCGGTATTTGTCTTGTACGCATATGACAACTATGAAAAGCCGGATTTTGAAGTTATTGTTAAGAAGAGCGCCATCGATACGATGGTTTATTCCCGAAAATTTGTTCGATTCAAGGAATTCGCTGAGGCGCTACTAAAGCTTTATCGCAACCGAGCACCGGGCCAGTCCATCCCCGTTCTGTATCCAGCCATCTTAGACTGGGCAGAAGAGGAAGCATCAAAGGACTACCATGCAGAGGGATGGATTGGTGCTGATCGCTGGATGATAATCGGGCCTTTCGACAATGTCGACAACACCGGCTTCGACAGCGAGTATCCTCCTGAGAAGGAGATGGACTTCGCGAAGGAATACCCAGGCAAAGGAGGGAATGTGAACTGGTTCAGGCCCAGGGACGAACGGATTGACGGATTTGTCGATCTGGCGGCGATCCTGGGTCGGGTCAATTGGGCAGCAGCCTACGCGGCTACTTGCGTGCAGTCACCCGATACGAGAGATGTGCAGTTGCGAATCGGCAGCGACGACGATATCAAGGTCTGGCTGAACGGCGAACTGGTCCTGAGCCGAAACGTCGATCGCCCCGCGGCACGGGATGAAGATATCGTCCCCGTAACTCTCAGGAAAGGGGCAAACCGGCTCCTGCTGAAGGTCTGCAACCGCCTGTACTCATGGGGTTTCTACACACGAATCACTGACCCGACGGGACAGTCCTGCGACGATCTGTCCTTTCTCACGGCAATCAGTCGTGGGCAGGCGATTGAGGATATCGAGTTTCTGGTTGAACAGCTCAAGGCGAAGCATCCAAAACTCTTTCGGCGAATATCTGAGGAGGACTTCCACGCTAAAGTTGAGGAACTCAAGACGACCCTGCACGAGGAGGTGCCGATCCGGGATTTTTCGTTGTCCATCGCCGCCTTTCTCGCGATGGTGGGAGATGACCACACAAGGCATCGGGATTTCTCGACCTTTGATGAACACGTGCATCGTGGCGGCGTCGTCTTTCCGGTGAAATTCCGCTATCAAAATGACCACATGATGATTGAAGCGTGGTCGCCGGACGTCTCGCCGGCCCGAATGATGGTCGGGGACGCTGTCGTTTCCGTTAACGGGCAGACTATGGAGTCGCTATTGCAGCGGTATGGGCGGTATATCTCAGTAGAGACCGACCTGCAGCGCTGCTGGATGCTCGAATGGTCGTTTGACAAGTACCAGGTCCTTCTGGGCGATGCGAGCAGCGAATACACGCTCCGGTTGCGCGATGGCCGGGGCGAGACGTACTCCGAGACCCTGCTGGCCGTCAAGCCATGGCGGGAGCAGTACGAAAGATCGAAGCCCAAGGCACCCCGCTTTCATTACCAGTTTTACGAAGACGGCAAGGTATGTCTTTTCAAGCTGCAGACCTTTAATTGGGACCTGCGCGCGGAATTCGAATCAAAACTGACAGCTCTGGTGGATGCGATGCGGGAGAACAAAACGGAAATCGCCATTCTGGACATGAGAGGCAACGGTGGCGGAAATTCGAGCATGGGATACATGGCGCTTGCGAGGATGATTGACAGACCATATGGGGAATTACAGCCTTATCAGGATCATTGGTGGCCGGTCGAGCTGGCGCTGCTTTGTGATCGGGCAACGTACTCAGCGGCGAGTTTTGTGGCTATGCTCGTCAAAGACCTTGGTGCGGGAATTATCGTAGGCGAAGAGACGGGCGGCAGAGCTTCAGGTTGCGGTAACATTGAGCATGTGATTCTCCCGAACAGTCTGCTCAGTTGCGGCATTGGAACCGAATACTTCCTGCGGCGGGCCGGCTATGACGACGGGCGGGGCGTCCTTCCCGATCTGCCGCTCAATGTCACGCTTAAGGATTCCGTTTTGGTTGAGAGAATCTGTTATTATATGCGCAATGCCCGGTGACAGGCGATGTAGACCGGAGCTAATGCTTTCAGGATGCGCTTTAGGCTGGCGATCATCCATAAGTATCAAGCCGAAGCATAATAAAGTCTTAACACTGTAGATAGTGTGAAGACAAGCACGATATTTCGATTTTAATTAAAAAGGCGTGAGTGCGCAGTTGGCTATCAAATGGGGGATTCCATATAATCTTACGCCCACACTGATTATTTACCCATAAGAACCTTCGAATAGTTTTGGCTCGGCCAACGACTACCGGTTCATTGAGGCCTTCGGCATCGCGAGGCTGATTGACTATACGGGATTCGACCTGTGCGAGAAGAACATCCGTAACGCCAGGCAGATGTTCCCGAATGCGTGCTTCGAAGTCGGCAATGTGCTTGAGATTGATGCTGAGGACGGGGCGTTCGATTATTGTTTCGTGCACGATTTGTTCGAGCATCTGTCGGTCGAGGCGATGGAAGCTGCAATAGCAGAAATCTGCCGCGTCACACGAAAGGATATTTGTGCCGGTTTTTTCAACATGCACGATGGCGAGCGGCATATCGTCCGGGCCGTTGACCGCTATCACTGGAATAACCTGAGCATGATTGAGACCAAGGCGATCTTTGATCGCCATGCTTCTGCGGTGCAGGTCATTCACCTCGATACATTTCTGGCATCGAAGTTCGGCTGCCGCGACACCCATAACAAAGGCGCTTATACGCTGATCGTCAACCTATGACGACGGTATCTGGGATCAATTACGCCTCGATATCTTATTAATTCACATCGGATCAATTTTGCAGTTGAAACCGAATCCGTTTGCTGGTAGAATCCTGCCTACTTTTTTGGAACCTCCATGGAGCCCATAAATGGCAGAAAACTTTGATAAATACATGTTAAAGAATGGGATGGTCCTTCTGGGTGAACCGATGGAAGCGGTCGAGTCGGTGGCGTTTGATTTTATGCTGCCGGCCGGGGCGGCGCGCCTGCCGGATGGTTGCTGCGGGGCCGGAAATGTAATTGCCGACTGGATTTTCAGAGGGGCCGGCGATAAAGACAGCAGGCAGCTCAGTGATGCAATCGATGGGCTGGGGCTGGTACGCGGCCGGTCTATCGGTAGCTCTCATATCGCAATCGGTGCGGCATTGGAAGCTGGCAACCTGGCACAATCGCTGGATTTGTATGCAGACATCATACTCAGGCCCTGTCTGAAGGATGACCAATTTGAATTGGCAAGGCAACTGGCGATTGACGAGGTTTTGTCTTTGGATGACGATCCTCGGCATAAAGTAATGCTCAAACTGCGAGAGCAGTTTTATCCGAGTCCTCTGGGACGCAGCACAGTCGGAGATATCGCAGAGTTGAAGGCTTTAACAGCTCAGATATCAGGGCAGATCATCAAAGATAAATTCAATCTTTCGCAGACGATTTTTTCGGTCGCGGGTAAATACGACTTTGATGCCGTTTGTCAACAGATAGAGAGATTGTTTGAGCCTGAGGCACAAGAGGGCGGCGAATCAGCAATATTAGGTCCGAGGCAGGGAAAATACACGCATATCGATAATGATGGCGCGCAGGTGCACATTGGCCTGATGACCGGAACGGTCAAGCCGACCGACGAGGACTACTACAATGCCAGAATCGCGATATCGGTTCTCTCAGGCGGCATGAGCGCAAGATTATTCACGGAGGTCAGAGAAAAGCGAGGTCTGTGCTACGCAATCGGGGCGAGATATCACGGTCTGAAGGAAGCAGCCGGTGTCATGTGTTACGCAGGCACCACGCCGGACAAGGCCCAGGACACACTCGACTGTGTCATCGGTGAATTTAACCGGCTCATCGAAGGAGTTACTGAAGATGAAATCGCCCGGGCTAAAGTGGGACTGAAAAGCTCGCTGATCCTGCAGAGCGAATCGTCCAGCAGCCGGGCCGGTTCCATTGCAAGCGATTACTATATATTGGGCAGGGTTCGCAGCCTCGACGAAATCAAGGACAAGATCGAGGCAACCAGTGTTGATTCGGTTCTGGCGTTTCTCAGAGCCAATCCGTTCAGGGAATTTACGGTGGTGACAATCGGCCCGAAGCAAGTTAACGTACAGTAGGACGACGCATGGAATTTAAGAGCGAGAAATTAGAAAATGGCTTAGTTATTATTGGCGAGATTAACAAATCGGCCAAATCGACGGCGGTTGGTTTTTTTGTCAAGACCGGCTCACGTGACGAGACCGAACAGATAAACGGCGTCTCGCATTTCCTGGAACATATGCTGTTCAAAGGCACGGAAAAGCTCAGTGCGCTTCAAGTGAACGAGGCATTCGACAGGACAGGGGCGCAATTCAACGCCTTTACCAGTGAGGAATGTACCGTTTATTATGCCGCCGTTCTTCCGGAATATCTGGCCGAGGTGACGGGACTGTGGACGCAGTTGATGAGGCCTGCCCTGAGAGACGGGGATTTCAATATTGAAAAGAACGTCATCAAAGAAGAAATTGCGATGTACAAAGACCTGCCGAGTTTTGATGTGATGGAGCAATGCAGGACTCTGCACTTCGATGGGCATCCCTGCGGCAACAGCGTTCTGGGCAGCGAGGAGAGCATCGACAATTTAACCGCCGAACAGATGCGGAACTATTTTGCGAAACGCTACGCGCCGAATAATATAGCCTTGGCCTGCGCGGGGAATTTTGACTGGGACCAAATCTGCTGCTTAGCTGCCAATTCCTGCAGCAATTGGCAGCAACAGACCATCGAACGGAAACTCGGTCACAGCGAGGGCAGCAGGAAGAAAGGACGGCTTGAAAAAGCAAATCTGGTCCGCGAGCATATATGCCTGATGAGTGCGGGTGTGTCCGCTCAGGACCCGAGGAGATTTGCCGCTTCGCTTTTGGGCACAATTATCGGAGACGATGTCGGATCGCGATTTTTCTGGGAGCTGGTGGACAAGGCATTGGCGGAAGCTGCCACGATGCAATTCGGAGCGATGGACGGTACGGGGGCGTTTTGCAGTTATATCCGCTGCAGCAGTGAAAATGTCACTAAGGTGCTCGATATCGTCAGGAGCATTTTTGACGATTTGGCGGAGAGCGGCATTACCGAAGGTGAACTAACAAAGGCAAAAAACAAGATATTGAGCGCTTTGGTGATCAAAAATGAGCTGCCGATGGGCCGGCTGGTCGACCTTGGTTTTAACTGGACATATTTGCAGGAGTATCGAACGATCGAAGACGATGTCATTGCGATCAAGGCAGTCACTGTCGATGATATTCATTCGCTGATAGAGCAATTCAGGCCGGGCGATTTTACACAACTTTCTTTAGGGCCTGTGCGAAATAGTTGACAATAAGGAGGCAAAGAAATGGGCAGTCCGACAAGAAGAGAATTTCTCAAAACCGTCGGTTTTGCAGCGGCTTCGGCGGGAACCATCTCTGTGGGTGGCAGCCTCAAAGCCGCAGGCTTTGGGGATGGTTTCTCTAAAGTTAATCATCCCCAAGCTATGCTTGAGGCTGCCACGCGGGGAGAAACCCGGCCGAACGTAATTCTTATAATGACCGATGATCAGGGTTACGGTGACCTCGGCTGTCACGGCAATGAGGTCATTGTGACACCAAACCTGGATAAGCTGCACGCTAAGAGTGTCCGGCTGACCGATTTCCACGTGGACCCGACCTGTTCGCCGACACGTTCGGCGCTGATGACGGGGCACTACTCGTCGCGCACCGGCGTGTGGCATACGATTATGGGCCGGTCGCTGCTGGGCAGAGATGAGGTGACAGTCGCCGATGTTTTCTCTGCGAGCGGTTATCGCACCGCGATCTTCGGCAAGTGGCACCTGGGCGATAATTATCCGTATCGTCCACAGGACCGGGGCTTTCAGGAGGTCCTGATTCATGGCGGGGGCGGTGTCGGGCAGGGGCCAGACTACTGGGGCAACGATTACTTCGACGATACGTACTTTCATAACGGCACGGCAAAGAAATTCGAGGGGTACTGTACGGATATCTGGTTCGACGGGGCTTTGAAATTCATCGAAGCCAATAAGAATCGTCCGTTCTTTTGCTACGTGCCGACTAACGCTCCGCACGGGCCTTACAACGTGGCCGACAAGTACAGCAAACCGTACAGAGACAAAGGCGTCAAAGGCAATCAAGCCAACTTCTATGGAATGATTACAAACATCGATGAGAATATGGGCCGACTGATGCGCCGGCTTAAAGAGCTGGGGCTGGAGCAGAACACGATTCTTATATTTATGACCGACAACGGGACCTCGGGAGGTAATGCCGGAGGAATGCGAGGCAAAAAAGGCTCCGAGTACGAGGGCGGGCACCGCGTGCCGTTTTTTGTCCGCTGGCCTGCCGGCGGGTTGAAAGACCCCGGCGATGTTGACCGGCTCTCGGCGCATATCGATGTGCTGCCGACACTCATAGATTTGTGCAGCCTTAAAAGACCACCCGGCGTAAAGTTCGACGGCGCCAGCCTCGCACCGCTTTTGAAGGGCAAAGCGGACCGCTGGCCCGACCGAACGCTGCTGGTTCACTCTCAGCGGATCGAGCATCCGGAGAAGTGGCGCAAGAGTGCGGTAATGACCCGGCAGTGGCGGCTGATAAACGGCAGGGAGCTTTATGATATTCAGGCCGATCCCGTCCAGAAGAAGGACATCGCCGATGCGAAACCCGAGGTCGTTGAGGAATTGCGCCGGTCTTACGAACGGTGGTGGGCCGACCTCTCTCAGGGCTTCGATAAGTACTGCGAGATAGTTATTGGTTCCGATAAACAGAATCCGACCCGGCTGATGTCCCACGATTGTCACGGCCCGAACCCGGCATGGAGCCAGGGGGCGGTTAGAAGGGGCAGCCAGGCCAACGGCTTCTGGGCGGTCGAAATCCAGCGCGACGGCATGTATGAATTCGAGCTGAGGCGCTGGCCCAGAGAAGCCGATGCGCCGATTAATAATGCGATTGCCGGCGGCAAGGCTGTTACCGCAACACAAGCCCGGCTGAAAGTCGCCGATGAGGATTTGACCAGGCCGGTTCCCGCAGATGCGCATTGCGTGACATTCCAGGTCAGGCTTAAAGCGGGCAAGACACGCTTGCAGACCTGGCTTACGGGTGACAACGGAACATCCCGCGGGGCGTATTATGTTTATGCAAAGCGTTTTTGACTTGGTAGCGATACCACAGAAGTGAAGTAAGAAGGAACGATTAATATTTAAGGAGGCAGCGGCGGTGAGCAAGGCTAAAAATGTTGAGAAAAGTGAAGATAACAGGCGGAAAAAGTCTTCAAAAGAGATGACTTCACGAACTGCTGCAAAAAAGGCACCGCTTGTAAGTGAACCGCCAGCCATACACGAGGATGCAATGCAAGAGACCGGTGAAATACCGAAATTCGACCTGGCCGAACAGATTATGGCCGAGCATAGAAAAAATACGGCAATAAGAAGAAAAGGCCCGGGCAAAAAAGCGAAAACTCCCAAAAAACCGCACCCGGCTGAGTCTATTGCCCGGAATCTTAAGCCAAGGCCGATAGCATCAGAACCGGGCCAAATCATTGCAGAGATTGTGGCAAGAGATATCGAAAAGCTCTGCATAGGTGATTCTTCAGGCCTCTGAAGATATGACATCCGTAACAAACTTGTATTCATAAATACTTCTTTGGCTTTGTAGAGGATACGGCATAGTCTGAGCGGCAAAATCCTCGAATTTTTTTGTTTACAAAAAAGAGCGGTTTTGCAGTTATCTTCTTGCAACACCGGCTTGCATGGAGTAGATTATTGAAATAACGTTCGGAGAGGTGGCCGAGCGGCTTAAGGCAACGGTTTGCTAAACCGTCGTATGGGTAAACACCCGTACCGCGGGTTCGAATCCCGCCCTCTCCGTTTTCGTTGTCATTCGATAACGAGCCAGCTTTTTTGCATCCATTTTGTCTTTCATGTACGGCCTGATCCCGCTGCTTTGGAGCGTGTGCGGGTTCTTGAAATTGGCTTTGAATTGGCTTTGTTTGGCTTTGAATTGGCTTTGTTTTTTAGCCGCCTCCTTCTGCCAAAATCTACATAAATCATTGCTAATACTGATTATACGTCATTTCGGCCCTTCAAAAATTGGCTTTGTTTTTTCAAATCGCACTCTTTCAAACGTGCTTCGGGGGCTGTCATTTGGCACCCATTCAACTCGTTTAGGATTCAGGATTTAGAATTTCGGATTTCCGGCCAAATGCCCGCGATTGGCTTTGATTGGCTTTGTTTTCTCGCCGCACGAAAACGCTAATAATCCTCATAATGCCCTTTCAAATAGACACTTACGTTCATTTTGGCCTTTCGAAAATTGGCTTTGTTTTTTCAAATTAACCACGAATTAACACGAATAAACCCCAATGGCCTCCATAAAACCTGTCCGGCAATTCCTTCCTGACGGATTGGCTCCATTCGACGCTACTCAGAGCCTGCCCTGAACGTAGTTGAAGGGACAAGCTTGTTTTGCATTTTTAGCTCAATTTTTGCTTCTTTTTTCCCTTCTTATCACATAATGAGAGACGAAATTGTCTTATTTACTCTCATTTTACCTTTTTCCTTTTACATTTTTACTTATTTACGTATTCTATTTGTTACATAATATACGAAAAATTACACTAAAAGTTGAATAAATTTTAAAAAAAACTCCGTGAGACGGCGCTTGTAGTGCGTATTGCGTATTGCGTGCTGTGGATAATCATTTTCATAAACCGCGGATTTCGCGGATTACGCGGATAAAAAGAAACAATAGTCAATAGTAAATCGTAAATAGTCAATGGCAGGGGTGCGGGCTAAACAGGATCCTGGTGAACTAACGTCGGATTGAAAAGGTATAGCCATATTTCCAGCCTTTGCCGCTCGTATCTTTCTCATATCCCTGGTTCTGCATTCTCCTTTCCCATTGCCGGGCAGACGTCTCGGATGTGAATTGCTGCATAACTCTGAAGTCGCCCGGGTTGCCACGTTCAACTTTTATGCTTTTAGGATCATCGCTAAGTCCTGCATATCTCATATAAACTAAACCCTCGTAGGATTCTTGTCTATCATAATTGCTCTACTGTTTACATTATCGACCAACAGTCTGGACGGGGATTACTCCAATTTCTCTTTCGCTTCTGCCGGGAAAGGTGGCGATTTGTCCCACCATCCTCCAAGAAAATCCGCTTCTTCTTACTTCTCAATTCTACATTTACTTCTTAACCGCGGATTTCGCGGATGACGCGGAAAAAGAAAAACAATAGTCAATAGTCAATAATCAATCGTAAATCAAAAGGGCCAGCCGCCGTGGGCGTCGATTACTTCGTCAACTTCTTTCATTAGCCGAATTGTTTTCTCAAGCGTACCAATATCTTATCCGGTTTTCGCAATCGGCACTGCCAGACTGTTATTATGTGCCAACCTTCTTTCCTCAGCTTCCGTGCATTACGTTGGTCTCGCCTCTTATTCGTATCAATTTTTTCCTCCCAGAATGCTCTGTTACTATCCGGTCGTTTTGCTCTGTTGCAGTTAGGATGCCCATGCCAGAAACAGCCGTTAACGAATATAACCAATTTTTTCGACCTAATTACAAAATCAGGTTGACCGGGGAGGGTTTTCACATTTCGCCGGTATTTGACACCCAGACCCCTCATGAGAGTAGCTACATGATCCTCCGGTGCCGTCCTGCGATTCTTCACGCGTGACATTATATCGCTGCGTTTGGACTTGCTGTAAATGTCCACCACGATAGCTACCCCATGATATGTGGTGGCAACTGCCTACGACCTGCGTGAATATCATCGTGGCATTTGCTGCACAATACTATCAGATTCTCTGGTATGTTAGGTCCTCCGGCTACATGCTCCTGAATATAAATAATTGTAGGGTGGGGCTTGCCCCACCATTATAATATAATTAAGATATGTGCTATGCCGAATTACATACGCGCCAAGTTTGAGGGAGGGTATTGTTTCTTCACAGTTGTCACATATGAACGTACAATATTATTCCATACCGAACTTGCTCGTCGTTGTTTGAGAAAAGCCATCGAAGAAACAAGATCACGTCGTCCCTTCGAGACTATAGCGTTTTGTCTTCTGTTCGAACATCTGCATTGCATCTGGAAACTTCCCGAAGATGATGCCGATTATTCGAAGCGTTGGTCTTCGATAAAAGGCCTTTTCCGTAGAACATATTTGAACTTGAGTGGGCAACGCAGACGGGCTTCATCATCACGAGCACGCAAAGGCGAAGTCTGTATTTGGCAGCGACGGTTTTGGGAACATCAGATACGCAACGAAAATGACCTGCAGCGCCATGTCGATTATATTCATTATAATCCAATCAAACATGGTTTAGTTCAGTGCGTTGATGATTGGCCCTGGTCAACGTATCACAAATATGCAAAAGAAGGATTCTACGGACGAGTGAACGATTTCGAACATATCATGAAAGTTAGCACAGATGCTTTCGGCGAATAAAAACGGTGGGGCAAGCCCCACCCTACAAAACTTATGATACAACATATTTTACATCAGAACACAAAGTGGATTGTCAGAATCCAAGTTCTCCATCTTCAACTTCAAGCACTAATGAGATTGCCAAGGCATTTCGAAGCATGAACGATCCATATAGTTTTGCCAATTTGAACAAATGCGTAGCGGCTTGAGCACTCCAATCTCCTTCTCGAATTAGCGATTCTTCAAGTGAGTCCAGGGAATCAGTATTTTCAAGAATGACTTGATATTCTTCGACAAGTGAGCCAACATTTTCCATCGTATTCATCTTATTTACTCCATGATTTGGTATCAGTCCTGAAAAACATTGTTACGATGCCACTCCAAATGGGCTTGCAGTGGTAGGAACCTTCGCATCCCGCGTCCAAAACGCCCCGTATTTCTCAGGTTGATTCTTAACAGCCATTACATGCTCCCAACCTCAAATACGTTAGGTGAGTTCGTCTATCCTTTCGATGGCAATCACATCACCTTCACGGATGTCATGTTTCTCGAAGAATTTCCGTACCCATTTTCGGTTGCGGAAGAAATTACGAGGCTTCCCATTGCTTCCATCCAAACCAATATCCGTTTTTACCGGTTGCTCCAGACCTTCGACGAGAAGTTCGAGTTCTTTGCCGATACCTTTTGTCCTGTTAGACTCTCCGTAACATTCATTTGGGAAAAAGTCATGGTGGCCGCTCAAATAGATATGTTTGTGAGCTAAGTTTCCCTTAGTTATCGAGACGAGCCTCTTTCTATCACTTACATCGCCACTCACCGGTGATTCCTTTCACTATTACCCAGAACAAGTCAGATTCTATCTCATTTCGGTAAGGATACAAGTGGTTTAGGCAAAACTTCTCAGATACCTTTAGAATTCGTAAAAAACCTGCTAAACCTTCACACTTCTTCCAGGATTAGTCCAAAACAAATAGCTTCCCTGAAGATCAGTTAAACCGTATCCATTTCGCCATTTCCAAAAATATCTCTTCGTGGTGCGGACCTCTCAAAGACTTAAGACTAACACTTTTTGGAGAATAAATCAAAATCTGGTTTCAAGTTTTCTTGAGAAGGGTTATTGAGTCCCTTCGAATTCCTCAGGGCAGGCTTCTTGCGTATTGTGTGATTCGACCCCGCACCGCAGGGGTGCGTATTTTGTGCCCCGTGCTCCGTGATTGGACCCGCACCACAGGGGTGCGTATTTCGTGCCCCGTGCTCCGTGATTGGACCCGCACCACAGGGGCGCGTATTTCGTGCCCCGTGCTCCGTGATTGGACCCGCACCACAGGGGTGCGGGCTAAACTGTATTCTGTCCGGAGAAACGAATATGAATTTGTATCGTTATTCCAGGCGTCTCACGGTTTGATTATCCAGAGGAAGGAACCGATTAACATCGCTACTGCTGCCCAACCGGCGATGAAACCAACAATATCAATAAACTTCGGCCTGGAGATTTCGAAATCAGGATGATCAAACCAGGGTCGGCGTGGTGCCGGGACGGTTCCATCGGGAAGGGTAAAAGGCGTGGTCTCCGGTTCGTTGGGAGCGATAGGAGTTCGCAGACATTCATAGAAGCGGTCCAGTTTTTTCTTCTCAATGGGCTTCGTGAACAGGCTGACTAAAATAGCTGTGATAAAGCCGGCGGAGATGTACAGGATCATTTGCCAAGGCAGGTAGAGCTTGCCTTCGAACAGCATGAACGCAGGCAGTTTACCTGCCAGACTCGCATTGAAGTCCCACAGCATATTTCCAAATATCTCGATCCTGCTTGTAAACAGAAGCACCGCAAAGCTCAACAGAGTCGATATCCATGCAGCTATCGACGAGGCACGCCGCCAGAAAAGTCCCAGCCAGAATGGAATAGCCATCATCGCGGAGACCTTCCAGAATATTTCAAGGCCTTGTACAACACTTTCGAGGCTGAACGCGAAAAAGACGCCGGCTACAACAACAATCCCTGCGACAACACGCCCGACGATGGTGTAATGCCTGTCCGGCTTGTTTTTCACCAGAAGTGAACGGTAGATATTTTCGGTAAATAATGCCGACGAAGAGACCATAAAAGCGTCGCAGGAACTCATAACTGCGGCCAGCATCGAAGCGATGAACAAGCCGACAAGTCCGGGCGCGATCTTAGGCAGCAAACTATGAGCCATAAGACCGTATACATGGTCGACATCGACATTTTGACCGGCATATAGCCCGACGGCACAGAGTCCCGTAAGCACCCATGCAATAGTGCACACCCGTTTGAATAGTATGCCGCACATCACACCCACACGACCTTCCATTTCGGTTTTGCCGGCGGCGGCAATGCCCATGCTGTGCGGTTGTGTTACCCAGCCGAGCAGGCCGTTAAATGCGATGACCGCGATATAAAATGCAGTGATTTCGGCGGGAGCAACGATCTTGAACATAGCTGGATTCTGTATGCTCTCACGCAGGCCTGCCATTCCCCCGACAGCCGACATTGCGAAAGGCAAAATCAGAAAGGAAAGAATGATTGTTAATATCCCCTGGACAAAATCCGTCAGGATTGCTGCGCTCAGACCGCCCGCGATTCCATAGATAAGAAAAACAACGGTCATGGCACAAATGGCGATGTTCGGATTGATCTGCCCACCTGATACGGCTGTAATCATTGCGCTGCTGCCCTTGAGCATTACGCCGATATTAACCATTAACTGCAGCATCCCCACCACGGCATACAGACCTGCAACGCCGCGGTCATATCTGGCGGAAAAATAATCTCCGATAGTGACAGCCCGCATCCGCCTGAATATCGGAGCCAGCAGCCAATAGAAAGGCGTCGCAAACAGCCACAGCCATTGGTACCAGATTCCCGAGACGCCGGAACGATAGGTCTTCGCGGCGACACTGACAGCCTGGTCGGAATGTGTGCCGGCACCAAACGTGAAGAACATCATCATAACCTTGCCGAACTTTCGGTCACCGATGAAAAAACTTGCAGTATTACGTACACGCCTGGCGGCTGATATCCCGATTACTGCAATCAATACAAGATAGAAAGCTAATACCAACCAGTCGATCCAACTGACTCCAAACATGATTTTTTAATCCTTTCCCGATTCCTTGCCGCACCTGAAATTCCAGACAAAACTACTAATTCCGGTTACTGTCTTTCGAAATCAAACATTCCCGAATTTGTCCCATGCGTCACGGACAAGTATATCGAATTTGACATTGACGGCAACAAAACTTTCTTCATGCAGCGTTCCACGTGCCGCGTACTGACGCAGAACGCAGAACGATGAACGCGGAGGCCGGCCGGATAAAAAGATTGCGTGACTGCTTGACAAGGGCATAAAATATTATAGTATCCGATCAGGCAAGTGAATACCTGAAGACGGAAAGGCTTACAATGATTGGAGCGGATATGAAACTATCATTGCAGGATGTAATCGTTGTGCTACTTATTGTGGTTTCAGTTTGTCCAATGATAAGTGCCGATGATGGCTACGAACTCTGGATGTCCTGCAGAAAGCTGGATGATGCAGCGATATTGGAAGAATACCGGCAGGCTTTTTCATCTATTGTAATTGAGGGCGACTCCGAAACGCTCGGCATTGTCCGGGAGGAATTGAAAAAAGGGCTTGAGGGACTTTTAGGAGTCGATGTGCCTGTACGCAGTACGCTTTCCAAAAGTGCTGCTCTTGTGATTGGTACGCCGGCACGGTCTCAGGTCATACAAGAATTGGACTTGTCCAAAGAGCTCGCGACTTTAGGACGCGAAGGTTTTTTGATTCGGTCGGTCAAGGTGAAAGGCATTCCATCAATAATCATCGCGGCAAACGAGGATGTTGGCCTTTTGTATGGTTCTTTTCATTTGTTGAGACTTATGCAAAACGGGCAATCCCCGGCGAATGCAGACATTTCCTCCAAGCCTCGAATTCAATATCGGCTCTTGAATCACTGGGACAATCTGGACCGCTCAGTAGAGCGAGGTTACGCGGGCAAATCGCTGTGGAAATGGGATGAACTGCCCGGAACCGTAGATCCTCGATACAGAGATTATGCCCGTGCGAACGCTTCTCTCGGCATCAATGGAACGGCGGTAAATAACGTTAATGCCAATCCCATTTTCCTGACGGCTGAATATCTTGCCAAACTCAAAGTGCTGGCCGATGTGTTCAGGCCTTACGGCATAAGGCTGTTTGTCTCCGTTCGTTTTTCGTCCCCACTTCGGCCGGCATCTAATAGAAATAGCCGGCGGGGCGGCATCGGTTCCCTGGAAACGGCCGACCCTTTGGATCCTGATGTCCGGCGATGGTGGAAAGACAAAGTCAAAGAGGTCTATCAATCGATTCCCGATTTCGGCGGATTTCTGGTAAAGGCCAATTCCGAAGGCATGCCCGGTCCGCAGGATTACAAAAGGTCCCACGCCGATGGCGCCAATATGCTGGCCGAAGCGCTGGCTCCCTATGGCGGCATAGTTATGTGGCGGGCTTTTGTATATGACGCCGACGTCGATCCGGACCGTGCCAAAAGGGCTTACAAGGAGTTTGTCCCGCTGGACGGACAGTTCCGTGCCAATGTGTTCGTTCAGCCCAAGAATGGTCCGGTTGACTTCCAGCCCCGCGAGCTGGCCCATCCCTTGTTTGGGGCTATGCCCAGGACACCTTTGATGCTGGAACTGCAGATTACCCAGGAGTACCTGGGACATTCGAAGCATCTGGTTTTTCTGGCGCCCATGTGGAAAGAATGTTTGGATTTTGACACACATGCAAAGGGAAGTGACTCTTATGTTTCAAAAGTCATGGATGGTTCCCTGCACGATTACTCCATGAGCGGGATTGCGGGCGTGGCCAATACCGGTTCGGACCGCAACTGGTGCGGGCATTTGTTTGCCCAGGCCAACTGGTACGCATTCGGCCGCCTCGCCTGGGACCATGACTTGTCGAGTGAGACGATTGCCGAAGAATGGATTCGCATGACCCTGAGCCGGGATAGTGACGTTGTCGGGACAATCAAGACAATGATGCTCGGATCGCGGGAGGCGTGCGTTAACTATATGACTCCGTCAGGACTCCACCATATTATGCAGGCCGGCTTTCATTACGGCCCGCAACCGGATTATGCGAAATCATCACGATTGGATTGGACCAGCGTTTATTATCATCGCGCCGACAGTGCCGGTTTGGGATTTGATCGAAGTTCATCCGGAAGCAACGCGACAAGCCAGTATTTTCAGCCTTGGCGCGAGCGATTCGATAAGATAGAGACATGTCCCGAAGAATATCTGCTTTGGTTCCACCACGTTCGGTGGGGCCACAAAATGCAGTCGGGCAGGACTTTGTGGGAAGAGCTGTGTTACCGATACCACACGGGAGTTGATTATGTGAAAGCGATGAGACGGACATGGGCTGGCCTGGAAAAGCATATCGACCGGGATATATACCTGCATGTTCAGGAAAAACTGGCCACACAGGAAAAGGACGCCATCATCTGGCGAGATACATGTCTGGGTTATTTTCAGAAATTCAGCAAAATACCCATACCTTAATATAATTGAAATAATGGTCTTTACTGCATATAACTGTTCTTAATCATTAAACTAACTAAAGGAGTCATGAATGAATTCCGAACAGCAAAAAATCTCGGTAAAGGAGAAAATCGGTTACAGTCTGGGTGATACGGCATCGAATCTGTTTTTTCAAACTTTCATATATTATATGCTCTTTTTTTACACGGATGTGTTCGGAATCACTGCCAAAGCAGCGGGAACTATGTTTATAGTTACCAAAATCTGGGATGCCGTTAACGATCCTATGATGGGTATAATTGCAGACCGAACCAACACCAGATGGGGGAAATTTCGGCCCTATTTAATTTGGGGCGCCATTCCATTCGGTGTACTTGGAGTATTAACGTTTACAACACCCGAACTCAATGATACAGGCAAGCTTATATACGCTTACATCACATATACATTTCTGATGATGGCATATACGGCTGTTAATGTACCATATTCAGCAATAATGGGTGTCATGACATCAAATTCTCATGAACGAACCACGGTATCCTCTTTCCGATTCATAGCTGCTTTTGCCGGACTGCTCTTCGTCCAATACTTCATACCAACAATGACTGATGGCGCTGTTAATCCAGCGAAGAGCTGGCAATTGGCTTATACCATTGTCTCCGGGTTAGCGGTTGTTCTTTTTGTAGTTGCTTTCTTTTCGTGCAAAGAGCGCGTTCAACCTCCAAAGGGACAAAAAACCCCAATCAAGCAGGATCTTGCCGATTTGATTTCCAATAAGCCCTGGGTATTTATCGGTGCCGCAACCGTCTTCCAGCTCATATTCCTTTGTATGCGAGGTGGAAGTACGATGTACTACTTGGTGTATTTTGTAAAAGACCAGCAAATGACGTTGTTTGGAAATACCTACAGTTTTACTCCTTCACAACTGTTTTCTTTATTAACGATGTCGGGGACCGCCTTTACAATTCTCGGAGTCGTTCTAACGACACGTATTAGTAAAGCCTTTGGCAAATCATCAACTTATGCAGCCTTTTTGGGTATAGCCGGTATAACTTCAGGGCTCTTCATTTTCTTAGGCCCACAAAGTATCGCTCTTATGTTTGTTCTCAATCTTATTACATCGTTTGCGGTCGGGCCCGTGTCTGTTCTTCAGTGGGCCATCTATGCGGATACGGCAGATTATTCAGAGTGGAAAACCGGACGTCGCGCTACAGGGCTCGTTATGTCTGCCTCGCTTTTCGCGCTAAAGCTTGGGATCGCACTGGGAGCTGCAGCTACTGCATGGATACTGGCAGCTTATGGTTATCAGCCTAATATAGAGCAAACTGCAAAAGGATTGTTAGGTATACGTATGGTTATGAGTGTTTACCCTGCTATTTTCGCTATGATCGGCATGGTTCTCATGTTCTTTTATCCGTTGAAAAAACATATGATGATGCAGGTTGAGACTGAACTGGTAGAACGCCGCAAACAACACCAACACGAAGACAATGCTTAATAAGGAGACACAAATAATGTCTCAAAAATCGGTCTTGCCGATGGCATATGTTTTACCGGATTATACTTCGGTATGTATGCCATAAGGGGGTATATCTAAAGAACATTATTGATGGAGTTGAATATCAAAATGTCTCGTTCACTAATATGCTTTTATTTATTATTGTTTTCTCAAACGGCCTTTTCCCAGGTCAGACTTCCACGTTTGATAAGTGACGGTATGGTGTTGCAAAGAGATGCCGGCGCAAATATTTGGGGCTGGGCTGCGGCAGATGAAAAAGTGACAATAAACTTTAACGGCAAAACATATAATGACACAACCGGCAAAGACGGCAAATGGGCGGTAACGCTTTCCGATCTAAAAGCGGGCGGCCCCTACAGCATGGAAATCAACGGCAGTAATCATATAACTCTTAAAGATATCCTGATAGGTGACGTATGGGTATGTTCAGGCCAGTCGAATATGGATCTGCCTATGGCACGTGTAGAAGAACGCTATGCTGATGTGATTGCAAATTCCAACAATCCGGCTATCAGACGGTTTTTTGTTTCCAGGAGGTATGATTTTAACACCCCACAGGAAGACTTACAATCGGGTTCCTGGGAATCGGCAAATCCTGAGAGTGTTCTGCGTTTTACAGCCACAGGTTATTTTTTTGCTAAAGCATTATATGAAAAATACAAGGTCCCTGTCGGTTTAATTCATGCAAGCGTAGGCGGATCGCCCGCCGAAGCGTGGTTGAGCGAGGACGCCTTAAAAGAGTTCCCGGCACACCTCGAAACAGCGGAAAAATTCAAAGACAGTGCCTACCTCATTCAAATCGCCACCAGGGACAAAGCTGTCAGCGATGCATGGTATAGCCTTTTGCAGCAAAAGGATAAAGGTTTGGCGGACGGCCAAAAGCCATGGTTTGATCCGACCTATGACGCTTCCGATTGGGCAACTATGAATGTGCCCGGCTACTGGGCAGACGAGGATCTGGGGCATGTGAACGGGGTTGTCTGGTTCAGAAAGGAAATTGATGTCCCGGCTTCCATGACCGGCAGGCCGGCGAGACTTTTACTGGGCAGGGTTGTCGATAGTGATAGAACTTATGTTAACGGCAAATTTGTCGGCAGTGTTTCATACCAATACCCGCCAAGAAAATATGATGTACCTGAAAACCTGCTCAAGACGGGGGAAAATATTATTGTGGTAAGGGTCGTCAATAATACAGGCCGGGGTGGTTTTATTCCGGATAAGCCGTACCAGCTCTCAGCGGCAGGACAAACCATCGACTTAAAGGGGCAATGGCAATACAAGTTAGCTGCAACTATGCAACCGCTGCAGTCGAAAACTTTTATCGAGTGGCAACCTTTGGGTTTATATAACGGAATGATTGCTCCGCTGTTGAATTACACAATTAAAGGAGTAATCTGGTATCAGGGCGAATCCAACACCGGAAGACCGCTTGAATATCGAAAACTGTTTCCTGCGCTGATTGCCGACTGGAGGCAAAAATGGAACCAGGGAGATTTTCCGTTTTTGTACGTACAACTTGCTAATTATATGCAGATTAAAGACCGGCCTTCCGAAAGTAACTGGGCCGAGTTGAGGGAAGCTCAGCTTAAAACACTTACTGTTCCCAATACCGCAATGGCCGTCACCAGCGATATCGGTGAATGGAATGACGTTCATCCGTTAAATAAGGAAGATGTAGGCAAACGCCTTGCACTCGGGGCTCAAAAGGTGGCCTACGGCGATGAAACAGTAGTTTATTCAGGCCCCATCTGTCAATCCATGAAGATTGAAGGAAACAAAATCATCCTCGCATTTACACATATTGGCAGCGGTTTGGTCAGTCAAGGGGGTAGCGAACTGAAACATTTTGCCATTGCCGGAGCTGACAAAAAATTCGTCTGGGCAAAGGCGAAAGTTCAAGGTGATAAAGTCATCGTCTGGAATGATGATTTAACCAATCCAGCAGATGTACGCTATGCCTGGGCCGACAATCCTGAAAGTGCGAATTTATATAATAAAGAAGGTTTACCGGCTTCATCTTTTAGGACGGATAAATAATGTTTGTAGAAGTGACTTTACCCGCGATGATATTGGCACGTATAAAATCAGCAATGGCCCGGAGTCCTCGATATCCGGTTGATTTTGATTGGTTTGAATATAGCCCAAATTCTAAATAAATAGGAGATATCTCGCAGTGAGCCCCAATGACAAATCAGCCTACCTGAATCCGGAATTGCCGGTCGAACAGCGCGTCCGGGACCTTCTTTCCCAAATGACGCTGGAAGAGAAAGTCGCCCAGATGCTCTGTGTATGGCAGGAGAAGGCTAAAACCTTAGTCGATGAGAAAGGTGATTTTGATCTTGAAAAGGCCAAGGAACATTTCGGGCATGGCCACGGCCTGGGTCAGGTCGGCCGGCCAAGTGATGCCGGAGCGGGCAGGAATGCCCGAGAGATGGCTGAACTGACCAACGCCATTCAGAAATTCTTTATGGAGAACAGCCGGCTGGGTATTCCGGTAATCTTTCACGAGGAATGCCTGCACGGCCATGCTGCCATTGACGCCACAAGCTTTTCTCAGCCTATCGGTCTGGGCGCAACCTTTGATCCCGACCTGGTGCGCCGACTTTTCGAGATGACCGCCGAGGAGGCTCGTGCCCGGGGAACGCATCAGGCGTTAACTCCAGTTGTCGATGTCGCAAGAGATCCGCGGTGGGGTCGTGTCGAAGAGACCTACGGAGAAGACCCATATCTTGTCTCACGTATGGGTATTGCCGCCGTTCAGGGCTTTCAGGGCGATGGGAAATTCACCGACAAGAAGCACGTTATCGCAACCCTTAAGCATTTTGCCGCCCATGGCCAGCCGGAATCCGGTAACAACTGCGCACCGGCAAATATCTCGCTGCGCATACTCCGTGAAGTCTTTCTTTATCCATTCAGAAAAGCCATTCAGGAAGGCGGTGTCATAAGCGTGATGGCCTCGTACAACGAAATCGATGGTGTGCCTTCCCACGCCAATAAATGGCTCCTGCGTGACGTCCTGCGTGACGAGTGGGGCTTTAAAGGATTTGTTGTTTCGGATTATTTCGCCGTTCGCGAATTGAACGAGCGCCCCGGTTTCTTCGGCCAGTTTCTTGCCAAGGACGGCAAAGCCGCCGCCGCTCTCGCCGCCAAGGCGGGTGTCAACATTGAGCTGCCCGACGTCGATTGTTATATCCATCTTACCGAACTGGTCGAAGAAGGTACGCTCCGGGAATCACTGCTCGATGAGCTGGTCGCCCCGATGCTCGAATGGAAATTCAAACTCGGATTGTTCGACGATCCCTACGTGAACCCTGATATCGCTGAGAAGACTGTAGGCAATGACACCAATCGTCGGCTCGCTTTACAAGCCGCCCGGGAGACTATCACGCTTCTAAAAAATGATAACGCCGTCGCGCCTCTCGATGTTAGTAAAATCAAGACTCTCGCCGTAATTGGTCCCAACGCAGACCGGGAGCTGCTCGGCGGATACAGCAGCAGACCAAAGCATTGCTCCACCGTATTACAGGGCATTCGCGACCGCATCGGCGATTCTGTCCAGGTACTCTATCACGAAGGGTGTAAAATCACGATAGGCGGGTCCTGGCAGGCCGATGAAGTCATCCCCAGTAATCCCGAGGATGACCGTAAGAGCATTGCCGAGGCTGTTAAGGTGGCTCAAAAGGCGGATTGTATCGTCCTGGCCATCGGCGGCAATGAGCAGACCTCACGCGAGGCCTGGGAGAGAAACCATTTGGGTGACCGTTCGAATCTTGATATGGTTGGTCTGCAAAATGAGCTGGTCGATGCCATCGTTGCCACGGGAAAGCCCGTGATTGCTCTTCTGTTTAACGGCCGGCCTTTGTCCATCTGCAATCTCACAGAGAAAGTTCCTGCGATATTTGAGTGCTGGTACCTCGGCCAGGAGACGGGCCGGGCGGTTGCGGAAGTGCTCTTCGGAGATATCAATCCCGGCGGCAAGTTGCCCATGACCATTCCTCGTTCGGTCGGACATGTCCCCGCCTACTACAATTACAAACCCTCTGCTCGTCGCGGTTATCTCTTCGACGATGTAAGTCCCCTGTACCCTTTCGGCTTCGGCCTCAGCTACACGCAATTCAAATTCGACAAACCCCGGCTTGAAAAAGAGGCAATAAAGTCGGATGAGTCTACGCGTGTACTCGTCGATGTCACCAACACAGGCAAGGTTGCCGGCGATGAAGTAGTACAGATATATATTCGCGACTGCATAAGCTCTGTTACGCGCCCGGTCAGGGAATTGAAGGGTTTTCAACGAATTACGCTCAAACCCGGCCAGACCGAGACCGTGAGCCTGGATATCACTCCGGAGCATCTGGCCTTCTACAATATCGATATGGATTATGTAGTGGAACCGGGCGAATTCAAGATCATGGTCGGCAATTCGTCGCGGGATGAGGACCTCCAGCAGATGGTCTTAACCGTAAAATAAATTAAAAATAAAAAGCTGTTATACGATGAAATCCATGAAGGAGGCACATCATGGGCAAGACATTTGCCATTAAAGTCTTATGTGCATCGCTGGTTCTGTTATTGGCCGTAAGCATCTATGCTCAGCAAAACCAGCGTCGTGCAAATGATCGCTGGACGGAGATTCGGCGTTTGTCCGCTGAAGATCATCAGAGAATGATGGATCTTCTGGGCATCAAGTCACTTCGACCGGGAAGAAACGGCATGAACCCTCAAGCGGACAATTACGCCAATTACGATGAAGCCAGGGCCAATCCCTATCCCAATCTGCCCGATCCACTGGCATTGAAGAACGGACAGAAGGTCACGACAGCCCGGATGTGGCGGAACCAGAGACGTCCGGAGATAGTGGAGGATTTTGACAGGGAAATCTATGGCCGAGCCCCCAAGAATACCCCCAAGGTCAATTGGGAAGTGACCGGCACAGCCAATGAAAAGAACGGCGAAGTGCCGGTCATCACGAAAGAACTCGTGGGCCGCGTTGACAATTCATCGTTCCCGGCCATATCCGTCGATATTCAGTTGACGTTGACCATACCGGCCGATGCCACCGGACCGGTGCCCGTGATCATGGAGTTCGGTTTTGGCGGCCGCTTTGGCAGGCCCCGACGCGGCAGCGGACCCAGTTGGCAACAACAAGTGCTTGCTAAGGGATGGGGCTATGCCGTTATTGTGCCGAACAGCATTCAGGCCGACAACGGCGCAGGGCTGAACCAGGGCATCATCGGTCTGTGTAACAAGGGCCAGCCCCGCAAGGCCGATGATTGGGGCGCCTTGCGTGCCTGGGCCTGGGGCGCCAGCCGCGCCCTGCATTATTTTGAGAAGGACCCGGCTGTGGATGCCAAACAAGTCGGTCTGGAGGGTCACTCACGTTATGGCAAGGCAACGCTCGTCGCCATGGCGTATGACCAGCGTTTTGCGATCGCTTATGTGAGCTCTTCCGGCGCAGGGGGCGCCAGTCTTTTCCGCCGTGATTGTGGCGAGATAGTAGAAAATGTCGCCGGATCGGGCGAATACCACTGGATGGCCGGCAATTTTCTCAAGTACGCCGGCCCCTTGACCTGGGATGATTTGCCCATTGACGCTCACGAGTTGGTGGCCTTGTGCGCCCCGCGTCCCGTGTTCATCAGTGGAGGTTCGAATAATGGCGATGCATGGGTGGACGCAAAAGGCATGTTCCTTGCCGCGGCCGGTGCCGGACCGGTATATAAGCTGCTGGGCAAAAAGGACATGGGTACCACTGAATTTCCCCCGATAGAAACCACACTGATCGACGGTGATGTTTCTTTCCGCCAGCATAGCGGCGGGCACACTCCCGGTCCGAATTGGCCTACATTCCTGAAGTTCGCCCAAAGATACCTTCACGTGAATCAGTAGTTGGATAAGGACAGCCGAATCGTCTAAATAATGATAAAAGCCGAGTTAAATTTAGGATCGAGATGAGATGATGAAATCTATCCTTAAAATTCTGGTAACCATTAACGTAGTCTTTTTGTGTCCCTGTGTTGTCCTGGCCGTCAATCAGACACGGTACGTGGATTTTATTAACAGCCAGGGCGGTTTCTGTCTGGCACAAAAGGATAGTCTCGCGACGCTTTACGTTGATTCGAAGGATCACGCCGGTGTTGTGCGCGCGGTCAGGGACTTACAGGCCGACATTAAGCGCGTTACGAACCGCAATCCCATAGTCACGCACGAACAAACCGGCCTTGGGACAAACGTTGTCATTGTGGGTACGATTGGAAAAAGCCCCATCATTGACGGATTGATCCGAGATCGCAAAATCGACGCGACGCAAATCACCGGCAAGTGGGAATCGTTTCTCATTGAAGTTGTGCCGGAACCGCTGCCCGGCGTCGCCGGCGGATTAGTTATTGCCGGCAGTGACAAAAGAGGGACCATCTACGGCGTCTATGACCTGTCCGGAAAGATCGGGGTCTCTCCGTGGTATTGGTGGGCCGATGTGCCGGTCAAGCATAACGAGGTTATTTTCGTGAAAGCGGGGCGCTATGTGGAGCGGCCGCCGGCGGTTAAATACAGGGGAATTTTTCTAAACGATGAAGAGCCGGCGCTGGGTCGCTGGGCCGTGGAAAAATATGGCGGATTCAACCATAAGTTTTATGAGAAACTGTTTGAACTTATCTTGAGGATGAAGGGTAACTACCTTTGGCCTGCTATGTGGTGGGCAAGCTTCAACAGTGACGACCCGCTCAATCCGAAATTAGCGGATGAATACGGCATCGTGATGGGCACCACGCACCATGAGCCGATGATGCGTGCCCATGCCGAGTGGAAAAAAATCAATGGAGGCGCGTGGAACTACGAGACCAACGCTGAAAAGCTGCGACAATTCTGGACACAAGGCATTCAACGAATGGGCTTGAATGAAAGCATTGTCACTTTAGCCATGCGCGGTGACGGCGACAGGGCCATGAGCGAAGGCACAAATATCGCTTTGTTAGAGAAAATTGTGGCCGACCAGCGCAAAATCCTCAGCGACGTCACGGGCAAAGATGTAACCAGGATTCCGCAATTATGGGCATTATATAAGGAAGTCCAGGACTACTACGACAAAGGTATGCGGGTGCCGGAAGATGTCACTTTATTGTTGTGTGATGATAACTGGGGGAACGTCCGCAGGTTACCCAAACCTGACGATCCTCCCCGTTCCGGCGGTTATGGAATTTACTACCATTTTGACTTTGTTGGCGGGCCCAGAAACTACAAGTGGCTCAATACAAGTCCGATAGCCCGCGTATGGGAGCAGATGCACTTAGCGTATCGTCATGGGGTTGATCGAATCTGGCTTGTGAACGTCGGTGACCTCAAGCCCATGGAATTTCCCATCGAATTCTTTCTGGATTATGCATGGAATCCTGAACAATGGCCCGCTGAACATTTACCCGAATATACGCGACTATGGGCGGAGCAGCAGTTTGGTCCTGTACACGCTTCAGCCATCGCCGAGGTCCTCTCCAAATATACCAAGTATAATAGCCGCCGGAAACCTGAGATGCTTTCCTCCGATACCTACAGCCTGATAAATTACCGCGAAGCGGAGACGGTCGTGTCCGATTACAACAAACTGGCGGAAGAAGCCGAGCGGATCAACAAGGCCATGCCTCCCGAATGCAAGGATGCTTATTATCAGCTTGTGCTGCATCCCGTGACAGCTTGTGCTAATTTAAACGATCTTCGTTTAACCGTTGGAAAGAATTACCTCTATGCAAAACAAGGACGTGCCGCTACTGATGATATGGCAGAAAAAGCCAGGGAATTATTTGCTAAAGATAAGGAGATTTCTCACTATTACAACAAGGTCATGGCAGGCGGCAAATGGAACCATATGATGGATCAAACGCATATCAGTTATACATACTGGCAGCAGCCGGAAAAAGATGTCATGCCCAAGGTTGAAAAGATTGAAATACCTGCTATTGCGGATTTGGGCGTGTCCATTGAAGGCTCTGACAAGTGGTGGCCTATGGAAAAGACCGAAGCAGTCTTGCCTGAATTCGATCCTTTTAATCAGCAAAAATACTATATAGAAGTATTCAATCGCGGACAGTCGCCTTTTAATTATGAAATCGAATCAGGAGAATCGTGGCTACGAGTCACGCCCAATCAAGGAAAAGTTGATAAGGAGCAGCGAGTATGGGTAAGCGTTGACTTCCAACAGGCCCCAGGCGGAACACATCGCGCTGCGATTACGGTGACCGGGCCGAATGAAAGCAGCGTTGTTGTTCAGGCTGTCATCAACAATCCTGTAGTTCCAAAACGTGACCAAGTTAGAGGTTTTGTCGAGAGCAATGGATACGTTTCCATTGAGGCTGAACATTATACTAAAGCAATCAATGCAGATCCCATCAAATGGCTGCTAATTCCGAATTTAGGCCGGACACTTTCCGGCATAACTCCTGTACCGGTTACAGCAAAAAGCCGGACACCTGAAGGGGACAATCCTCGCCTGGAATACTCCATGCATCTTTTCAGCAGCGGCAAAGTGAAGGTCAATGTGTATCTATCCCCCACCCAGAACTTTCACAGCACACAAGGTTTGCGGTATGCTATTTCGTTCGATGACCAGACGCCGCAAATTATCAACATCCATGAGAAGGATACAGTTCCTGACTGGAAATACCCTCCGGCCTGGAACCAGGCGGTCGGTGAAAATATTAAAGTGGTAACTTCTGAACATCTCCTGAAAAAGCCGGGTGAGCACGTTCTAAAATTCTGGATGGTAGATCCGGGTATTGTACTGCAGAAAATAGTCGTGGATACGGGCGGCGTTAAACCGAGCTATCTCGGCCCTCCTGAAAGCTACCATACTCTTAGTCCTGCTGAGACAAGGGCCGGCCCAGCTCAAGCCGACAGCGACGGGTCTGGCACCTTCGTTACCGGCAAGTATCGTAACCTGTTCGTCGAGACCGGTTACTCCCCGGAGGAAGTAACCGCAAAAATCTACGCCGCGTTTGAGCAATTGTTTCATGGCGATCCAAATACACAGGCGGTTTATTTCCCGGCCGGGACAAATACCAATGGACCGATGGCCTATATCTGCGACATCAACAACAAGGACGTACGCTCCGAAGGCATGTCCTATGGTATGATGATCGCCGTCCAGTTAGACAAGAAGGCCGAGTTCGATGCGATCTGGAACTGGGCCAGGACATATATGTATCACGATGACACCAAACATCCGGGCTACGGGTACTTTTCCTGGTCGGTGAAAACAGACGGTAAACCAAACGACGAGATGCCCGCCCCGGACGGCGAAGAATATTTCGCCATGGCACTATACTTTGCCACGGGGCGATGGGGCAATGGCACAGGTATCTACAACTACAAGGCCGAAGCAGACCAGTTACTGACTCACATGAGGCGTCGCAAGCTCATTACCGGCCCGACAGTCATTGGCCCTCGCACGGCCGGCGACCTCTTTGAGCCGGAACATAAGATGGTTCGTTTCACCCCGGACGTCGACAACCGTGAGCACACAGACCCATCTTATCACCTGCCCGCGTTCTATGAGCTGTGGGCGTTGTGGGGTCCCGAGCGGGATCGGTCCTTCTGGGCACAGGCCGCCGCGGTTAGCCGCGACTTCTTTCAGCGCGTAACGAATCCGAACACTGGCCTGACCCCGGATTACGCCAATTTCGACGCCACGCCCTGGGCGAGCCCCTGGAACTCGCGGTCCGTCAATTTTCAGGCCGACGCCTGGCGCACGGCCATGAATTGGTCGATGGACTGGGCCTGGTGGGCCAGGGACATCAGAGAACGGCAGCTCAGTGATCGCCTCCAGGCGTTTTTCGAGTCCCGGGGCATGTCCGATTACAAGAGCCATTTCACACTCGATGGCACCCTCGTCGGCGGCGCTCATTCGACCGGACTGGTGGCCATGAATGCCACAGCCAGTCTCGCAGCGACTAATGGGAGTGCAAAACAGTTCGTCGAGGCACTCTGGAATTCATCGATCCCATCGGGGCGATACCGTTACTACGACGGCATGTTGTATCTGCTGGGCATGCTCCACTGCAGCGGCCAATTCCGCATCTGGTCTCCACAATAGGGGTAGCCTCAATCTGCGGGCCTTTTTATTCGCCGGGAGAGGGGGCAGAAGCGATCCAGTTTTCAGGGTCGTTGCCGTAGTCGGTGGGAATTCTTCGCGTCAGCGACTGGCCGGAGCCGTCCGCTTCGACGGGCCAGAGGTCTATTCCATTCGGACAATTTTCGGGATGGGAGCCGTCGCTGTAATTGACCCTGTCGACGCGGATGTATTGGCGTACGCCCTCCTTGTCCACGTCGCCGGGCATACTAAGCTCCAGGCTTTCGCCGGCGTTGTTCAGGCTGCCGTCGTAGGGGCCGATGCCTCGTCTTCGCTCGGCATGAACAAGCTCTTCAGCCTGAGCGGAGTCGAAAGCCTGAGCGGAGTCGAAAGCTGCCGGCTTTTTGACCACCAGCAGATACCCACCGGCAGGGATGGTGACCGGAACATCGGCCGGGAAGGTAAAATCAACGCCGTCGGTGAACTTCCACGGCTCGCCTGTATCGTAGTCGTATAACGTGACCGGCTCGGCACTGATATTGTGCAGCTCGATGTATTCGTATTGGTCGTTGGTATAAGAACCGCCTTCCGGCCAGTCGGGATTGTACATTATCTCGGTAATGACTATGGGGCCGACTTTGGGATAGGCATTGGCGGAGCCCGGCGTGTTTTCTTCCATCGCTACGAAGTTATAATTATCGGTGCCGGCCTTATAATATCTTCCGAAAGATATGCCGGTTTCAGAAGCGCCGAAATCCTCCACTGCGCGATAGCCTGTCAAGACGCTGTTTTTTGTTGAGCTCAGGTATAATTGTTCGCCGTTCTCGCTCAGGGCAAAAGGTTCATAAGAAGCCGGATCGTTCGCGTTTCCGAAGTTCAGGTCTTCATATAAAACAAGGTAACCGTTCGGGCCGATTGTAGTTCCTTCTGCTATCTTATATTTGGCCAGATTATCGTTGCTGTCACTCAGGAACCAGCCGCCAATGTCAATAGCACTCCCGGTTGTGTTGTATAATTCAATCCAGTCCGAAGCCCCGGCGTGTGAATGGGCTAAGACCTCGTTAATCACTACGGCACCGGGTTCGGGGAGAATGCCGCTGTCATCCTGTCCCGGCGAGCCACCTGCGTAAGCGCTTGGACGCCAGGAGTCTTTTTCGCCCCAACTGTTCGGATCGGGATTCGCAGGATTTATTATCGTCAGCGAGAAATCCTCGCCATCGGTAATCGAGCGCCAGCCATTTTCATAGTGGAAGTCCAGGATCATCCTGCCGATGGCGTCATGGAGTTCGATTCTTTCGCCAACATTGTTAAGCTTGCCGGAGTATTGGCCTGCTATGTTGAGATTTGTGCCGTGCCGGGCTTCGAATACATTTCGGTCCTGTACGACGACTACATATTCACCTGCTGCAAGCTCGATGCCCGGGAAGGTGAAATCGATGCCGTTCGTGAAGCTTACCAGGTTCAGGTTGATTGTTTCGGCGCCGATGTTCTGCAGCTCGATGAACTCCTCGGTGTCGCGGGCATCTTGCCCGCGATCCGAGGGCGGGACGCCCTCGACACAGGGCGGATTATACATTATCTCTGTGATTCGCAGATTCTCCGCGACCGGCCCGATGGCAAAGACCGCTTCGTTCAGGGCGCTCCACTCGTTGCCGCTCAAAGTTCTTGCTTTAACGCTGGCGCTATGGTTCATCGTAATTGGCTCTATATATTCGATCGCAGTTGGCGAGACACCCTCAGCGCCGGAGGGACCGCCTTTGCCGGCTATCAATTCAGCGGAGATTAGAAGATCGGAACTTGTGGTGGAGGCATTCAAACCGTGGATGGCTAACAAGTTGGCGCCCTGCCCGAGATTGCCGAGAAAAGCTGAAATGTCGATGCTCTCGAACATGACTGCGGCCGAATCGGAGTGGCTAACGCTGGCGTGTGAGTTCCAGGCCGGCGTGCCGTTGAAATTTCGTCGGGCTACCTCGCTGCCATTAAGGTAAGCAATAAAGGCATCATCGTATCTGATTTTAAGCGTCATGAAGTTGAATTCGTCTGTGCTTCCATTAAAGACAAACACGGTACGGATATAACATGTGGCATTCCTGGCATACATCTGGTCTTCGAGATCGAGGCTAATAAATTGACCATAGCCTGTGCTTCTCTCGTACCCAATGCCGCCGGGTGAGCCGATCGACTGCATCCAGGCTGCATCGTTGAAGCCCACGGTGCTTTTCCAGTTATCACTTACAGCGTCAACCGGGACGAGTACTCGTTTGTGGGCATTTTCAGCAACTAATGTAGTAGTGGGACTGCTTCCGGTAGACTGCTTAGCTAACCTCGGATCGGTGCCGTCAAGGGTGAACCATATCGTGCCCCTCGCGGCGGTCATTGAGAATGCATCGTTTGGTGAGGCCGGCCCACCGTGCTGATAGGAACCATTGACACGAAAGACCGGAGCATCCACGCTCGGGTACCACCCAAGTGATTTGAACTGGTCAAGGACGATGGCGGTACGCCGTGGGAAATACTCGCCGAGCAGCCAGTCACGTTCGAGGAGCCAGTGAGGATCGCGCATGTAACGGATATGTGCAAATCTATCTATCTGGTTGTCACCCCAGCGTGCGGACTCCCCAACAACAGCCCTATCAACATCATCTAACCGTATCTGATATAACGCCGCTGCGCCCTCAGGCGTAAGAGCGCCATCGTTGAAAAAATGCCGATGGACGTGGTCGGCAAACAATAGGCGGTACTCCACGTTTTGCATAAGCCGGTTATGATTACGTGTGGGTCCGCCGGCATTATCCCGACCGGTGGAGTCCTCATAGAGGTTCTCCATTAAGTGCTCTCCGTCCCAGTGATGGAACCGCCATCGGCTGTTGGGATCGCTGGCATTCCGTGTAGCATACCAGTTCTTATGTCCCCAGTCCCAATCTCCAACGTAATAATGTGGAATTACATAACTTATGAAGTCGTCCACATCAAGGTACTGCTTAATCAACTGATACTGCTGGTCGGAAGCAAGGCCGGATTCGACTATACTGAGCATTTCATTAAAAGTGGCATTGGAACCGTTAATTATCTGGCTACTGTTATGCTTAAGGCAGTCGTAGTCATCCGCGTCACCGCCGAAGTATGAAGCGGCGAAGCGGTGGTCCGGCCGCTCATGAAGGTTGTATAGTCCCCAGTAAAGGCCATTAAGATACAAATGTACATGCCTGCCGTGGTGGCTATAGCCACCCAGGGCGTTCTGGATGTCTGCTACAAATTGGTCTCTTGTGTATTGTGCGACATCCGGCTGGTGAATTGGTCTGCCTGATATCCAGGGTCGAGTGCCGTGGTCGTTAGTACCGCCGCCGTATGGCCAGGTGTTTCCTAAGCGGGCATCCAGAACGAGGGTATCGAAACTCTCAACCGGGGAATCGATAAAAGTTTTGTAATTAAGCTTTGTCGGTCCGCCGGTAGGAATTCCATCATCCGTATTGGTTTTGAATCTGGGTCGCATGGAGAGCTTGTCAGCTTTCCATCTATCGAGACTTGTGCCTCCGCCACTGACACCTCCCTGCATCGATATGGCGCAGTTGATTTGAAACTGGCCACCACTGTTCGGGTCAATATACTCCATCGAAACTACACGCTCGGTACCATCCTGGGATTCATTGATATAAATGCCCTTATTGCCGAACCAGTCATCGATATCCATAACCAAAGACAACGTCGGTATCGATTTCATATCGTCTCTGATTGTGCTGCTGCAAGCGCCGACGACGACAGGGTCCATCTGATAATCAGGCCCTGCGTGTCCCCAACCGCCGGTAGGAAAACCAGGTGGGTATTTCGGCTGCTCAATTACGTCGTCGAGAAAGATATAGGTATGAGTATCTACATTGCTTGGCATCCAACCCGGCTTAACAGCCACTGCTCGTAAATACGTAGTCCTGTTAATGAGAATAGGAGCGGTATAAACCATGCCGCCCGGGGCACGATCGGAAGTGTTATAAGGCTCAGAACCGTCGAGTGTGTAATATATCACGGCACCTTCTGTTTCGGTGGCGATTGTTACTGAAAAAGGTTCATCATAAAAGCCGCGATTATGGCTGAACTTCGTATCGGCTACCTCGCCTAAGTAACCACCATGATTTTGTGCCGCCGGGCTGGGGGTGGTAAAAAGGCGCCAATCTTCACCGGCATCAGGATACCGGCCATAGGAAATATCTGTCGTCTGTCTTTGGTAAATAACGCTGTCAATTAGAGTTTGCCCATCTTTGTCAAACAGGCCGATTTCTTCGCCGTCGGCATTAAGCTTGAAATTCGCGTGCAGGCCCGTATCACCAGTGTCATTGTCGGCCCATATCAGCAGATATCTTCCCCGCGTGATGACGGTTGCAGCCGGATTGTTAATTGGGATTTGCCACCTGGTTGGGAAAGACAAGTCATCCGTCAAATACATGCCGCCGACATTGATGGGATCGGAACCGAAGTTATGGATTTCGATCCAGTCATCGTATTGACCCTGCGAATCTCGAATAGAACCGCTGTTGGAAGCCATGAATTCATTGATTACTAAAGATGCTGAACTCGCAGCCTCTGTCGAGCCGACTGAAGAGACGGCTAATACCAGTGAAAGCAATGAGATTTTGACACTTCTTAGCATATTGTCGAACCCTTCCTCATCAGTAGTTTGGCAAACGGACTATGGTCTAATCTTTATCATTTATGAGCTTTACTAATTATAACATATCAGGGGCAACAGAGTCAATGATCCGATTACCCTGGATAGTGTCAAGTATTATGTGTAATGGTTAGTGCCAGCGACTCGTTTAATTAAACTCATAATGCCGATATGCAAAGCATCGAGTGCACCGGGCATGCAATACCAGACAGTTGCTACATAAAGACGAATACAAAGTCGGAGCCCCAACGGTAATCGCGCTAACAAAACTCCTGCCTGCAAAGGTCTATTTTGGCGCATATTTCTTGCGATACTCCAATGGGCTGATTCCCTTCTGTTGCTTGAAATAGCGAGATATATTATTTGGATACGGAAATCCCAATGACCATGTAATCTGGGATATCGATAAATTTGTTCCAATTAGCATTTTGGCCATTTGATTAACACGAGCATATTTGATCTCTTCATGCACTGAGTGCGCAAGTACTTTCCTAAAACGCTGCTCCAGGGTCCGGCGGGAAAGGCCGGCAGCCTCCGCAACATCGCTGACCTGGATTACCTCGTTGGAATGATTGCGAATAAAGTGGACCGCCTCGGCTACCTGCTTGTCTTCAATGGCCATAATATCCGTTGACTGCCTGGTTACGACATGCAAAGGAGAAACGGTCACTTCTTGTTCATTTTCTGCTACTTTATGTCCTTCCATCAGTTTGCCGAGAACTTGAGCTGCTTCATATCCTGCTCTTTGGGTGCTTAGAGCTATGCTTGATAACTGCGGATAGGACAGGCCACAGATTAATTCATCATTGTCCACACCAAGAATTGCCACCTCACTTGGCACTTTGATATCTGCGATTTTGCACGCCGCTAAAATATCCTGACTGCGGTCATCATTGCCGGCCATTACAGCTATAGGTTTCGGTAGTGATATCAGCCATTTGGCAATGATAACTTGTTCCTTATCCGGAGTACGCAAACGCTTCGTCTTTGGCTGCCGGTATAAATACGTCGTGAAATCGGACTCGGCGACTATCTTACTGAAGTTCTCCCCCCTTTGCTGAGACCAGATCATATCGTCGAAGCCACAGTAAGCAAATCGCCTGAATCCAAGTTCCAGGAAATACTCGACGGCAGTCCGGGCGATCGCAACCTGGTCAGTTACTATACAATATGCGTTCAGAGTTGGCTTTTCCAAACCACGAATCATAGCAGGAAATCCTAAGTTAACTATCGCCTTGATCAGATTGGCATCCCATGTGTAGCCAATTATTCCTTCTGCTTCCAGGTCTCGAATCCACTCGTAAGGGTGTTTTCTGCTCTTTTTGTTTATTTCCGGCTCCATATAAAACAGCCAGGGGCCGTGAAAATTGGAGTATTGAACAATGCCGTGAAGCAACCCTCTGCCGAAAGCCCTTGATTTTTCGATGAGTAAAATGACTTTGTGAACCTTTGACATGATTTATTCCTACAATATCTTTGTAATATCCGCAAGAATATTGCGCAAAATGATGGTCTTTTTGCGCAAAATTATGGGTTTTGGAGACCTTAACCGTTTATAATAAAATATTACACTACTTTTATAATTTTTGTAGTGAGGCGAAGTCGTATGCTTTTTTCAGGAGGAAAAATCTAAGAGAACTTTTAGCTTTTTAATTATTTTCTATATCATTAGATCCATCAACAATGTCTGGGATTTGCTTGTAAGAAATGGATTAGAACTCCATCTGGATACGGATGCCCTTATAGGCGTTGCTGATGGGGCAAAATTAGGTATACATCACATCAGAAAAAGAGGTAGGACAGTTCATTTATGTGCAAAAGAAAAGGATTTACGTTAATAGAGCTGCTTGTGGTAATAGCGATCATTGCGTTATTAATGGCGATATTAATGCCGTCACTAAATCGGGTCAAGAAGCAGGCAAAATCAGTATCCTGCCAGGGTCAGCTCAAACAATGGGCCCTTATCTTTGCGATGTACACCAACGATAACGATGGCTACTTCCACGACAGACCTTTCGGGACCGATTATCAAAAGATGTGGCCGCAATTCTATCAACCGTACTACAGCGACCCAATGATGCGATGCTGCCCGGCGGCACGCAATCCCGCTGTTCACAATGGTCCATACGCCACCTGGGGCTCGGAGCTTGGGACGATTACTGACTCTGACTGGGGCTGGGGAGGTTCCTGGGTGCCCAAAGAAGGCTTTTTCGGCAGCTATGCCATGAATCGCTACATGCTTAACAAAACCGAACCGGAGTATTGGCGGAAGATCGGCGTTAAGAACGCAGACAAGATCCCGGTGTTTCTGGATTGTATGTATGCAGCGATTAATCCGGCTTCTACAGACGCACCTCCTACTTATGACGGCGAACGCTCCAATCAAATGCAGTTCTCATGTATTGATCGGCACATGGGTTCTATAAATGGCCTTTTCTTAGACTGGTCCGCCCCCAAAATCGGCCTCAAGCAATTGTGGACCTTCAGATGGAGTCGGGAATTCGATTTCGCCGGCTCCTGGACCATAGCCGGCAACGTACGGCCCGAAGATTGGCCGGAATGGATGAAAAGTTTCAAAGATTATTAATGCGAAGACAGGAAGATGGAGGACAGAAAATAGAGCCTGGAGTGTTAGTGAGGCTAATTTCCTGTCTACGCCAAGGTGTGGGGCAGGAAACCTGTTAAATGATACTTTTTTTAGGAAAATGTGGATTTAACAACACTTGATGGACATTTTATTGGCGCTGTACTGATATTATCCTTGATGAAAGGAGGACAATCTGGTATAAATATATTTGCATCGATGTTTTTTAAGCATTGAATGGAAGAAATTTCAATGACTTAGTTTATGTTCTCGCTTTTCAATTAGCAGATCATGTCGAATTTTGAAGCGAGGAGGAAGGAAGGAGGTGGTGTCAAGTCATAAGGGATTATCCTATGCAGAGAATGATTCGTAGCGAGAGGCGCGAGTTATTTTAAGCCATCTTGCTGTGTGAAGTTATTCGAGATGGACACAGATAATAGTGAAGATTTTGTATTCATCGAAAATAATGCGTGTTTTGGTGTGTAGCCAAAGCACTGTATTTTCAACTTTTTTGAAGGAGGTGTATTATGTGTAAGAAGTTAATTCTTCTAATTTCTATTTTGGTGCTATCCTTGCCGTACACGAGTCAAGCCATCGTTATTGGTGACTTCGAAGATGGCCTCGACGGATGGGCACCTGCGGGGGACAACACGCTGACACTGAGCACGATAGGTGCAACCTCAGGCGCCGGATCGGTACTGATCGAGGGGCCAGGCAGTTGGCAAATGCTCAGCAATCTCGACATCAAGGCCATTCGATCTGTTTTAGGAGTCGATGGGGCCGCGATCTCAGCCGATGTAACCGCATTCGCGGAGGATATGGAAACGGATTGGATGAATATGGAGATGATCATCAACGGCCAGAACGACGATGCGAACGGCGTGAACAACAACATTGGCTGGCAATCGCTCGGCGGGCTTGATATAGTTCGCGATGGTGTAACTCAGACGCTCTATTGGGAACTTCCAGCCGACCTATCGACAAAGATTGCAGGGACCGATGACAACATTGCGTGGTTTGAGCTGTTTATCGTCACCAATAACGGAGCGACGAACACTAAAATTTACATCGACAATATACAAATGATAGGTGTCGAGCCCGAGCCTGAGCCCGAACCTGAACCGGGCGCAAAGATCGTTTATGTCGATGCGACTGAAGGTGAAGCGGGTAACACCCTGTTGGCCACGGGCGAAACATTCACTTCCACTGAAGATGGCAGCGGCAGCGATAATCTTTGGCGTGGGCGAGTTTTTGCAAACTCCGGCACCATATTCGAGTCCGGCGGTCAGTACGGCGATACCGCAAATCCGGAAGATTGCCCGCGGCTGATGACGTTGGTCGATGTGCCGGAGAACGACTACGAAGTGTACGTTTATTTTTGGGCCGACACCAGTACGTGGCGCATACAGGCTTCGCTGACGGACAGTGAGGGTGACTTACCGCTCTTCCTCGCCAACGACCCCAACTTCGAATCAACCGTGGCCCTCGCGGATGATTTTGCTGAGCCTGTGCCGATGTTGACCGAGGGCAATCGAACTCTGTGGCAGGCATATCTCGGCACCACGGGGCTTACGACGATGATCAGCGTCTATATCGACGACGATGCCGCATCCATAACCCATAATGCCCGCACCTGGTACGACGGTATTGGCTATAAGGCCGTGCCCGTGCCCGAGCCCGAGCCGGAGAAGCCGAAAATCATCTGGGTCTCCTTCCATGGCGCTGATGATGCGCCCTCGACCGCGGCTGCCGATGTAGGATTCACTGAGGCGTCTGATAAGGGGTACACCGACCTGCTGAAAGCCAACGGATATGACGTAGAGCGATATATCACTTCAAGCAGTCCCGATCCCGAGGTTCTCAATGCGGCCGATCTGGTTATCATCGGTCGTGCGGTCGCCAGTGGCGGTTATTCGAACGATGGAGCCACGGCGTGGAACAACATCTCGGCTCCAATGATTATCATGGGCGGCTATGTCCTTCGGTCCAGCCGTATGGGCTACACCACCGGCACGACCATGGTGGACACCACCGGGGACGTGGCACTGACGGTCACCGACCCGACCCACCCGATCTTTGCGGGAATCGCGCTAACCGACGGTACTATGGACAATCCGTTTGCCGGCGGTGCGGTCGTGCTTCCCACCGACGGGGTAACTGTCTCGCGTGGTATCTCCATCAACAACGATCCCGCCGATGATGAAGGAACCATTCTCGCCACTATTTCGGAAGCATCAGCGGACACGGGTCCTGTCGGCGGCATGGTTATCGCCGAATGGCCCGCTGGAGCCACATTGACGCACGACGGTGGAGCAGGAACGGACGTGCTGGCCGGTCATCGGCTGGTCTTCCTGACCGGCAGTCGCGAGCCTGATGGCGTAACGGGTGGAGATGCGGCAGGTCTGTATGATTTGTACCCAGATGGTGAACAGATGTTACTCAACGCGGTCGATTATATGATACCTGTGGTTCCGGTCGATCCCGGCACTGACGGCCTGGTAGCATACTACGCACTGGAGAACGATGTGAATGATAGTTCCGGCAACGGTCTCGATGGAGTTGTTATTGGCGATCCGAATTTTGTCGATGGTGTGGAAGGCATGGCATTGGATTTCAACGGCGATGACTATGTGGACTGCGGCGGCGTTGCGGAATTCAGCTTTACCGAGTCAATGACCGTCTCGGCATGGGTAAACATCAGGTCAGTCACAACTGCGTGGATGGCCATGGTCGCCAAGGGCGAAAATGCCTGGAGGCTTGGTGTTAACAACACGACTACAGGCATTCACTATGGATTCACGGGTGGTACCCGGGGCTGGCAGGCAGCAAACTCTGCGACTGAGCTGCCCTTCGATGAATGGCATCATGTCGCTGCAACTTATGATACTAATGTGGGCGCACTCGTCTATATCGACGGAGTGCTGGATGCTTCCAATCCTGACCTCGGTGGAGTTGCTACTAATGAAATGTCTCTTCTCTTAGGCGAGAACCCGGAAGCCACCGGACGTTTATTTGACGGCATGCTTGACGAGGTTGCGATTTACAACAGGGCTTTGTCTGAAGCTGAGATTCTTTATCTTGCCGGATTCCGGGTTGAAGAAACCAACATACTGGCTAATGGCGGCTTTGAAGACGGTGTTATGGAGCCGTGGAGCACATATGGTAATGTTACCACGGAAGTGGTCAGCGAGCTGACGGATGCAAATGTTCCCGAAGCTCCGGTTGAGGGAGCCTATTGTCTACATGTTGTGGTTCCGGAAGCAGGCGCAAATTCCTGGGATGCCGGTCTGCAGAACGCAGGACATGTTTTTGAAGCAGGCAAGCAATACACTCTTTCTGCCAATGTCAAGAGCAAGGCTGGTACGCTGGATATCCATTTCAAGCCGGAACGTGCAGCAGACCCGTGGGAGGGATATGGTGACACGACCTTCACCATGACTGAAGAATGGACGGAATTCAGCGTAGAAACCGGTGTTATTCCTGAAGACGTGGATCCAGCGAGTATAACGTTCCACATAGCTTTTGCAGCAGGTGATTTCTGGATAGATGACGTAAAATTCTACGAAACCGAATAGTACTGTCTGATAAATTTATGCGAGGCTGATTATATTCTCACTTATGTGGGAATTGAGTTAAGTGTTGTATTAATTCGGGGCCTATACCGATTGATTCGGTATAGGCCCTGCGGCCCGCTCAAAAGGCAGAGACCGAGTGTTTGTAGATAACAAAGTATGTCTCAGTGCAGAGTAAGTGTAACTCATAATTATTTAGATTCATGCTGAATGAGGTATACTGCATAGAAAAATTTATCTTAGTTCTTTTGTGCTGGTTCTGGGTATGGTTGTGCCGGCTTTTAATAAATGGACTTTTTGAAATCGGTTTTGACGTAAGGATGTATGATGGAGCAAAAAAACACTATAAGTAGTCGTAGTGCTTTCACTCTGATAGAATTATTGGTGGTGATCGCCGTTATTGCCCTTCTTCTGGCAATTCTCATGCCGGCCCTTAATAAGGCCAGAGAGCTTGCACAGGGCACGGTATGTAAGGGGAATTTGAAGAACTACACGCTCGCAATGTTAATGTATCTTGGTGATAACGATAATAAATTCTGCGATCCTGACAAGTGCTATTTTTCCCAGCGTGAGCCTTTCCCGGTAGAGGCAGGCATAGCAAGCGGCCAGCATCTGCACCTTCGCTGGTGTAACGGGGATATGAACCTCAGAAACCATCCGGAATACGGTGGGACACTATTCAGTTACATGAAGAACGCCAGGGCTTTTATCTGCCCGACTTTTTCCCGCCTGGCTTCAAGACGCTCGGACGACCAGTTCTTCATGGCTCATGGTGGCACACTTAGTAACTTTCAGCCCTGGTACAATTATACCATGAATGCATTCCTTGGAGACAGGCGCGGAGTGGTTAAGAAAACGAGAGTGCTGACAATGTCTGAGGTCAAAAGCCCGGCAGAGACTTTTGCGTTCACAGAGGAAAGCTCGTTGGTTGACACTGAGTATAACATCTCCGGCTTAAATGATACATTTATGATACCCGGTGACGACAGCATGATAGAAGGTTGGCTAAATAGTGTCGGCGGCAATCCCAGGATGGTCATCCCGGGCCCCGAAGGTGTCGGCGCGTTCTACGATGCCATTGCCGGTTTTCACCATGCACCAACCGGCGATAAGTTGCGGGGAAGGGGTAATTGTGCCTTCCTGGATGGTCACATCGCAGCACATCCACGTTCGGAGACTTTTCCCTTAGCCTGGCCGAATTGATTATATCCGGCAGAATTTTATGAGAGAGATGGTTTTATCGGTAGCTTTTTGAGTCTTAATTTACCGTCGTACAGACAATACTTTTTAGGAGATAGGTTATGAATAACAAATGTTTTGTAAAATTATTAATTATCCTAATTGCTGCGATGATTCTTGGTGGTTTGAGCACGACGACGGCAAATGCCAGCTACCCGATTCTTATGCTGGATATCAGCAACAGAAATGTTGATACACAGACAGAAGAAGGCTTTACTTCTTTTACCTCTGCTGACAGCGGCTCGGTAATAGATGGTATTACAATTGAACTTGCCGGCAGTCTCGACGGACGCTGGCGCGGCGATCCGACTGGAATACCATACGAACTGATCTATCGTGATTTCATCTTTGCGCGGCCGGGTGGAATGACGGTTACGTTGTCGGGGCTTCAGCCAAATGAGACCTACGAGATAACGATTTATGCTTATGACACTGGCAGCGCGGGCGATCGGATAGCGGATTGGACAGCCAATGGGGAATTTATCCTGACGACCGAGTTCAACGGCAGCCTGGCACCTGCGGATGAAGACGACAACGCCTTTACAGGTACGGCTCAGTCGGATGACACCGGTACAATCGTCCTGGAATGCGGCCCTAATGCAAACACTGTTGAACAATCAGGCGCGGGTAATCCCTTTGCTTTTATGAACGCCCTGGTGGTTTCTTCGATGACCCCGGTAACAAAGGCTCGACGCCCTGTACCGGAAAACGGGGCCATTATTACATCCACCAAAGTAGATCTTCAATGGCAGCCGGGAATGATATCGGTATCTTCAAATGTTTACTTCGGAGAGAATTTCGACGATGTAAGCAATGCCACAACAGAAGATACGGACATATTCCGCGGCAATATGACCGAAATTACCTTTTCCGTCGGTTCTGAAGGAAGCCCTTATCCATCGGGTCTGTCGGAGAAAACGACGTATTACTGGCGAATTGACGAGGTAAACGACCTGAATCCCGACAGTCCGTGGAAAGGCGATGTCTGGAGCTTTACAGTTGCCTCAAAGAGCGCCTTTAATCCCAATCCCGTCGATGGTGCTCTCTTTGTTGATCCCAATTTTGCTGATCCCAATGTCACACTAAGCTGGACTCCGGGTTCGGGTTCGGTCATGCACCGAATGTATTTCGGCGACAATCTCCAGGATGTGCAGGCCGGCACCGGTGGGACAGCCAAAGGTCCTGTTCCGGATCCCAATTATTCCCCCGGAATTCTGGAGCTTGAGAAGACTTATTATTGGCGGGTCGACGAATTTGACGGCAGAGCGACACATACAGGTGACGTCTGGAGCTTCACTACTACTCTTAAAGGCCTCGGTACGGTCGTTATCGATATGTGGGAGGATATTGCCGGATCCACTTTGAACTTGCTGCGGGAAAGCCCGAAATATCCGGACAATCCAACCTGGAGCGATGTCCTTACGGAGATGGGCACCCAGCTTATCGAGGAAACAGAAGACAGCTACCCAGGGAGCTATGGCGCCCGAATTTATGGTTGGCTCTATGTCCCCCTGACCGGCGATTATACGTTCTGGTTCTCCAGTGCAGACGAAGGCGAATTGTGGCTGAGCACCGATGACGATCCCGCCAACGTACAACTGCTCGCTTCTGAACCTGTCTGGGGATCCTACGATACTTTTTCCCGGAAGTCCGATCCTGTACCTTTAATAGGCGGCGAGAGATACTACATCATGGCGATATGGAAAGAAGGTACTGATTGGGACCACTGCCAGGCAGCATGGCAGGGTGTGGGAATCCCCGAGATGGAGATAATTCAAGGCAGCTACCTCTCGCCATATAAGCCAGTGAATGCGTTTAGTCCGATTCCGGCAAAAGGTGCCACTGACGTAAAGCGGACGTCTGTTCTTAGCTGGAAGTCCGGCAAACTTGCTTTATTGCACCATGTTTACTTCGGTATGGACCAGGAAGCGGTTCTTAGTGCCGACACAGGCTCACCCGAATACAAAGGCACAAAAGAACCGGGTTCCGAGAGCTATGATCCCGGAATTCTTGAGCTGGAGACGACCTACTACTGGCGTATTGACGAGGTCAATAACCTCGATGCGAATAGTCCATGGGTAGGTGAAGTCTGGAGCTTTACGGTCGGCGATTACCTCATAGTGGACGACTTTGAGGACTACAATACCTCCGATAACCAGATCTGGTTTTCCTGGCATGATGGGCTCGGCGCCGGCACTCCCGGTACTGATCCTTACTTCCCGGGTAACGGTACCGGAGCTTCTGTAGGCGACGACACCACCGGTTCTTACACAGAGGAAAACATCATCCATGGCGGCGGCCAGTCTATGCCGTTCTGGTACGACAATAATAAACAGGGCTATGCGTATTATTCGGAAGCTCAGATGACATTGAGTTCCGGGAATGACTGGACCAGGGAAGGCGTCATAGAATTGTCTCTGTGGTTTAGAGGTTATTCGGCAACTGTTGGCAGCTTCGCAGAAGGGCCGGCCGGCACCTACACGATAACGGCTTCCGGCACGGATATCGCAGACCAGGCTGACGAGTTCCACTTTGCCTATAAAATGATGAGTGGTCCCGGCTCGATTGTCGCGAGAATCTTGAGTGTTGGTGATATTAATGAGCCGTGGGCCAGAGCAGGCGTCATGATTCGTGAGACGCTGGAGCCGGGTTCCAAACATGCCTTTGCAAGTGTCACGTCCGGCATGGGTGTGGCTTTCCAGGGCCGTATCACTACGGACGGCGACAGTTTCAGCTCGAACCAGGGAGGAATCACTGCGCCACACTGGGTAAAACTGGAGCGTGACATTGCCGGCAACTTCAGAGTATCCCATTCGACTGACGGCACAAACTTCGTAGCTGTAACCGGCGCTCCGGTGCAGGGCATTCAGATGACCGCAAACATCTATGTAGGTTTGGCGGTAACATCAAATAATGCCGCAGAAACGTGCGAGGCCCAGTTCTCCAACGTCACTATCTCCGGCAACGTTACTCAGCAGCAGTGGATGAATCAGGATATCGGGATAACAAGCAACGAGCCGGAGCCAATGTATGTGGCTCTCAATGGCGATGCTGTGGTCTATCACGATGATCCGGAAGCGTCTTTGATAAATCAGTGGACCGAATGGAGAATCGACCTGCAGGCGTTTGCAGACCAGGACGTGGACCTGACCAACATCGATAATATTGCTATTGGCATTGGTACCCAAGGCAATGTGACGACACCCGGCGGTATTGGTAAGATGTACTTAGACGACATTAGGCTGTATCGACCCAGCGATGCTTCTGAAGAGTAAACGCCATTGTCGTCAGAATGAATTTGGATTTGCGTCGATTCGGGGCCTGTGTTGATTGACTCGATACGGGCCCCAGTTGTCTCTACTCAGTTGCATAACAACTCTACATGGCCGGAAAATCCAACTGATGAGACATTGAGCCGCGAGATCCTATGCTCTCACAATTTATTTCGTCGAACCAGACAGAAACAAAAGCCCTCAGGATCGAACTTCAATCACGCAATATCTTCTCCTCTTATCGGATTGAATTAACTTGAATAATTATAACTAATCTTTTACAGCCAATCACCAGCCGGTATTTTGTCCACCTCATGACGTAAGACAAAATCAACGTTTGTATAGACTTTATTTGTAATACCAATTGCATTTAATATGTGCGCTTGTAGTGGTGGGATTGTGCTAAGTAACACAGATTTACCCTTTTTACCAAGGCTCCAGGATTGGGAAAAATGGATTCCCGCCCATTCGGCTTCGCTCAGGGCAGGCTCTTCGCGGGAATGACAGTGTAGCGCAAGAACTAAATCCAATTGGTATTAAAGGTTTCCGGTATGCTCTGTAGAAAAGCTTTGATAAATTACCTATTTAACCTTGCTCGCTGTTTTCGACTGTTGTATACAATCGAGAATGAGCACAACATCTAAGGGTGCGATGAATCGCACCAATTCTTTTAGAATACAACTATGCCGGACTGTAAACGATGGTTTTGAGCGGGCGGGACATATTTTTTACAGCAGGGGAGAATGAATTTATATAATTCAAATGGTGCGAAACTTCGCACTCTACGCGCTACGCACTTTCACGGCTGAGATACAGCCTGATGTCGTCAATGTACATCACACCTGAACCGCCGGTAGAGACATTTTCCAACAGTCCGCACTGTCCGCTATTTTTTGGCGGCCGGTTTCTTCTGGCGCTTAAACTCTACGGTGAAGATCGAGTAATCGGAAAGTTCGCCGGAGCTGTCCAGTTCGTGAACTTCCCACTTCATAGTGTTGGCATCAACTTTCGAGTGGACAAAACCCATTTTGTTAGTCTGCCAGTCGGACCCGGTGTGTTCATGTTTAAGGACGGCTTTGTCGCCATCGGGCTCCCAGGTGCCTTTGCCTGTGCCGCCCTGGTTGTCCACAGTTATCTGGACGATTTTCTCTTCGGCCGGCTTGTAGAAGATCATGGAGCGGTACTCGTTGTTCGGCCATTTTAGTAGCATTGTTACCAGGTGCTTATCGAGCTCCCATTTGTAAACAAGCTCAATTTTGTCGCCCTGGTCGCCCGTGGCCTCCCAATTACCTATTATCCAGTCGAAGCCGCCTTCTGTCACAAAGTCGCCCAGCTTCTCCTGTGCGCTTGCCCCGGTAGACGCGATGACGAGGATGGCTGCCACAGCCAGGATAGTGTTTCTCAGTTTTGCTCTTCTTGCCTGGTTCATTGCCCTTTACCCCTTTCTTTTAGTGAAGTTTACATTTAGAACGCTTAACCACGCAGATAAGGTTCTATATTTGAATAAAAATACCAAATTTATTGTGATATTACCAGTATCTTTTATGTTTTTTACGGATTTACGCGGAGTTTGTCCTCTATCGCTTGAAAGTAAACGGGGCCTGTACCAAATAAATCAGTATAGGCCCCAAATTTATGTAAACCTGCCGCATCAACCACTTAGTCTCGATTGCCGGATAAATCCGGGCTTATGGAGCGGGTTGATACAGCCGGATGTCGTCAAAGTACATCTTGCCTGAACCACCGGGCGTTATTATGTTGCCTCTGGTGCCGAGACCAATAGCGACCCTGTCAACATCGGTCAGGACCACGCCCTGATTACTGAATTCTGTCAGGGGGATATTCCATTCCGTCCAGGTGTTTATCGCTGCTGCGTTGTCATCATCGTGGTACACCACCGCAGTTACGCCTGTGCTGTTGGCTATGGCTACATACATCCGCTCAGGAGCGTTAGACCGGTCGCCATGGAACCAGAGTGACAATACATTAGCTTCTTTCCCGGTCCAGTCACGCGGGTGACTCAAGGTCAACTCTACTTCTGAATAATTCGAGTATCCCTGCTTATTGTTGTCGTAGGACAAGGGCATCGATTGACAGCCACCATGGACAATGGCCTCTTCAGTATAGGAAGCGGTGCTTTCGTCGCCGACAGCCGACCCTGTCCCATTGCCGAGGTAAGCCGGTTCATTATCATGCGCGGCATAGCCAAGGCCATCTTTCCACGCCCACCATATCTCGTCGTTACCAATGTCGTAGTCCTCGAAATCGTCCACGACAGGGAAATTGGCTGTCGTAAAGCTCCAGATGCCGCCTGTCCACGGACTGTCGGGATTGAGATTATTAACCTCATCAATCCGCCAATAGTAACTGGTATCCCACTCAAGTAATCCGGGGTCATAACTCTCATCGCCCAGCGTCCCGGAACCTTTGTACTCCGGCGAACCGGTATCGGCATTACGTACGGCCTCTTTGTCTGTGCCGAAATAGATTTGATGCGAAACGGCCTGGTCTCCGGCAGTCCACTTAAGAATCTTGGCGTGCTTTACATTTGTGGCGCCATTAGATGGGTTCGGGCTGCACGTCCTTATAGGCGGCGAGAGTGCTGCCTGTGGAATGAGCTGCTTTGGAGTACGTGGACTCGACCAGTGAAGCTCTGCTACTGCGCCGCCGCCGTTGTCATAATACTCCATTACAATGGTGTAAAACTGTTCAGCCACAAGGTCAATCGTTCCGCTGTTCTCCTCGGCCCCATGATCGGTCCAGTCGTTAATAAGCTGTTTACCATCCACCCACAGACGGGCGCCATCGTCGGTATTGGTGTAGAAAGTGTATTTCTCAGTAAACGCCACCTCCACTTCGCCGGTCCATCTGGCCGAGAAATTATTGGCGCCGACCGAAGGGTCTGGTTCGCCGTCACCCCAGTTGAAGTTGATTTGAGGGTCTATTCGCCTCAGGACGCAATTATTAAAATCCATACCTCTGTAATAATCTCCCCTCACGCCCCCGCCGGGACCTGCTGTCGCAAAGCTCCAGACTGCGCCTTTATATGTGTTCAAGGAATCAAACTCATCGACCCGCCAATAGTAAGTCTTGCCTGGTTCGAGTGGACCGGGACCATGGCCTATAACTGGTTCTGGGAATCCATCGGCGGCATTGTTGACATCGTCAAAATTGTCACCGAAGTATACGGTGTGTAATTTCGCCTCAAAGCCCGGTGTCCAGCTTAGCTCCGCATCGAGGTCTATAAATTTGGCGCCATCAGCGGGATCGGGGAAGTAGGCGCTCTTGCTTGGAACTGTAAAGCTCCAGATCTCGCCTTTGTGTACTGTGGTGCCGTCTGCCTGGACTTCATCGATTCGCCAGTAGTAAGTTGTGCCCGGAACAAGACCGTCCGGATAGGGAGATCCAAGAAAACCGGCAGCAAAATACACCGTGGACTGATTGCCGTAATACGTACCTTCGGCGCCTTCGTTCACATCGTCAAAACTGTTGCCTAAGTACACATCGTGCGAAACCGCAGCATCTCCCGGCAACCAGCCGAGGCTCACCCATATATCCTTATAGAGGGTGCCGTCAGCAGGGGTGGGATCATAGGCCTTCGAACCGGCCATAAGCTTTTTTATCTCTTCTAACGTCAGCGCCTTGTTGTAGATGCGGACATCGTCGATGAGGCCGGGGAAGAAATTGGTATCTTCGAGTCTCCCGCCTATTCTCACCTGATCAATTGTACCTATAGGTCCCTCTGCGCTGTCAATGAATTGGCCATCCAGATACCGACTGCCCCCGCTTCCAGTATACGTGGCGGCAAAATGGTGCCACTGCGTATCTACGACACTGAAGACTCCCGCCCAGCCTTGAATATTGCCGACATAGTTGCCCATGTCGTCCACCTCTATATCGAAATACGTGCCATCAGTGCTGCCATCCGGGGCGAAGCCGAAAACAGTCGTAAAGCCTGGTATGGCCGTGGTGCTTGCCCTGGCCCAGCCGGCGATAGTTCTCGGATCAATCCCGCTTATCCCCACGCTGCCGACGTCCACGTAATCGCCGTCACCGTCGAGCTGCAGCGCTCCATCAACCTTTCCAACCACCCACATCGGGTCACCTTTAATGGTGCCGTCGTTCCCATTGCCGCTTGCATCACGTGCGATGGTTCCGGATGTCTCATCAAACTTCCACCAGCCAACAAGATCAGTGTCGGCGGCATTGCCTGCACTTATCAGAATCAGCTCAGGCACAAAAACGAAGGAAACCAAATAAATCAATTTCTTAGACATAATAGACCTCCTTCAAAAAATAAACATAAGTTGTTGGTTGAAATGCAAAAAAATAACTGTCAGGCGCATTTCTTTGCCTGTAACTCTGTATCTTGCATAATAACTCCTCCTCTATTCGAAAAGCTGCAATAATTGCGTTCGCGGGAAGACCAGAATCCATAGATGCGCGTTCAGTGCCGACACAATCCTTTCCTTACTTATTTATACCAAATCCGACACCTTCCCGTCAAGGAAAATCTCTTGAAACATGTATCGGGCACCCGCTTGATTCTATTTATGAAAATATTGTTGAGATTAATCTTGACCATCTTAATATAATTAACTGTGAATAATGAAGGACGGAATTTTTAACGAGGCAAAGAGTCGATATCAATCGCTTTGGTGGGAAGTCCCAAATGGAGAATGAAAATGAGAAGGATCGTATACGTCCTGTTTATCCTCGTTTTTTTGCTGCAAACGCAGTTCGCCGCCGGACAACAGCGGTACCAGCCGAACTGGGAGTCTATCGACGCCCGCCCGACACCACGGTGGTTCACGGACGCCAAGTTCGGTGTTTTCATTTGCTGGGGCTTGTATTCGGTTCCGGCGTGGACTCCGAAGGGTAAGTACGCTGAATGGTATCAGTACTGGCTCCAGGAGAAGTCATTTGAGGGTAAGGTGTACGATTTCCATGTCAGGACTTATGGCAAGGATTTCGAGTTCAAAGACTTTGCCCCCATGTTCAAGGCCGAGCTGTGGAATCCGGATGAATGGGCCGAGTTGTTTGAGAAAGCGGGGGCAAAGTACATTGTGCTGACCACCAAACATCACTCCGGGTACACGCTGTGGCCCAGCCGCCAGGCGGAACATACCTACGGTGAGAACTACAACCCTGTCAAGGTCGGCCCCAAGCGAGACATCGTAGGGGATATTGCCGCAGCAGTGCGCAAGAAGAACATCAAGGTTGGACTCTATTATTCTCTGTATGAATGGTACCATCCCTTGTGGCAGAGCGACAGGCAGCGCTTTGTCGAAGAGCACATGTTCCCCCAGTTCAAAGACCTTGTTACGAGATATCGCCCGGATATAATCTGGTCGGACGGTGAATGGGAAATGGGTTGGGAAAAGTGGAGGAGCCCCGAGCTTTTGGCCTGGCTGTTCAACAACGCGCCGAATGAAAAGGACCTGGTCATCAATGACCGATGGGGCAAAGGGATCCGGCACAAACACGGCGGATTCTATACGACCGAGTACGGTTCCGGTATGGATGACGACTCGCACCCGTGGGAAGAGAACCGCGGCATGGGTTTCTCTTACGGCTACAACCGCGCCGAAAATCTTCAGGACTATCGATCCGCTCAGGAACTGATCCTCATGCTGGTCGACGTCGTGAGCCGTGGCGGGAATCTCTGCCTGGATATCGGGCCGAGTGCCGACGGCAGGATTCCTGTGATCATGCAGGAACGTTTGCTGCAGATCGGGGCGTGGCTCAGTACCAATGGGCAGGCCATCTACGGCACGCGCATGTGGAAAGTGCCTTGCCAGTGGAGTGCGGGCAGTATTCCGAAGACCGAGAGAAAGGAATACATGTCCAGGTTCAATATCCTGGAACAAACCATTGCCCCGCCTGAGGGACAGGCCTTCAAGGAAGTGCTGTTTACATTTAAGAACAAAAATCTGTATGCGATTACACCTAAGTGGCCCGGCAAAGAATTAATCTTAAAGGATATTACGCCGGGTAGTGATACGGAGGTAACCCTTTTGGGAACAAAAGAAGAACTGACCTGGAAGGCGGATGGCAATAATGTTGTCATCACGACCCCCGAGTTCGATACCAACAAGATGAAGAACCAATACGCGTATGTTTTCCGGCTGAGCGAGATAGAACCAGCAGGCAAATGATTAATTACAATGGAACACTTCTTCCATATCGGCCCACCACTCGTCCTGGGCCTTGTCGGGCAGGGGTTCCTGGCAGGGTTCGCAAACGTCCCACCACTTCTGCGTCATCGGGTCGGCGGCCATCTTCGCCATGTCGGCGGCAAAGTCGCTGCCTGTATATTCCAGATAGCTGAACAGATAACTCTTGCCGCCCGGAAGCTTTCTCAAGTAGATCGAATAATTGCTGATATTGCATTGCCTGATCATGTCCAGAACCTCGGGCCAGACAGCGGTGTGCAGTTTTTTGTACTCATCGATCTTGTCTTCTCTTACCCCGATTATCGATCCGTATCGTTTCATAGCTCAATACCTCCATTCAGGAATAAAATCCATATCCATAAATCGTATCGAACATCGCCGGGACATCGGCTGCCGATGTTTCTTCAAGAATAGTATCATGTTAATTTTTCAACTTCTTCCATTGCGATCCCGGCCCATTCCCAAAGCCGTTGAGGTTCGTAGCGTACGGTTGAAATATCCTTCATGATAAATTCAATGTGGCATTTGCCCCGGGCCTTTTCAAGCACCTGGCGGATATCGGCACGGGCTTTTTCCGGCCGCCACCGGCTTTCAGCAAATACTGCCGGATTTGGCTTGTAGCTAATGACGTAATCAGCTCCGATTTCGTCAATCGCCCGGTCAATATCACACCAGGGACTGACAGATATCTTTCGAAGGTTCGGTATCCTGCGCAGGATGTCCATTTTCTTATCAAGCGGTTCGCAACAGCCGTAATAGGTCAAGCCAAAACGTCGAAGCCATCGCATATCGTGCTTGAGGGCAAATTCCCAATGCATTTCCGGAGACACCTCAGAGAATATCTGCGCGTTTGAACAGCCCCACATATTGTGCGGCCATACATGAGCAGGATCATAGTTATCACCAGGCAACTGCCCGGTGTATCCATATCCTCCGGAGCCAACGCGTTCATTGGCATTATCCAGCGAAAGAAGATTCATCTGTTGAAACTGGTCCATTTCGACCATCCAGGCATCGACCATTTTCGATACAGCGGCGTTGACCATATCAGGCCGCAGGATCATGTCCATCATCGCCTCCTCAATGCCCCACCAGCGAATCAGATAATCCCACGGTGTGAACCATATATGCGTCTGGCCGACCTTTCTAACCGGCATGATATCGTCGAACACATCGCACATCGCCTGGTAGCAGTGTTCGGTTGCCTTTTCATTGTGAGTAATAATCGGCATCTTAATCTTTTCGAGATCTTCGGGCTCTTTGATCTGGATATTGAAATGTCTCGAAACAACTTCACTCGTTTCGTCCGTCTTGGCAATATCCACGTCTTCGATTATTCCGAAATCCGTACTGTGAATAGCCAGAGGACAAGCAATAAAATCACTGATGACCATATCGGCGGGCAGATATTTCCACTGGTAAATGGTTTTTCTTAACAAATCTTCCTGGTCCCGTGCCCAGGGATGTTCGGCCTCAAGAGTCAGCTCATCATTGACATTCATCTCGTTCCAGCAAATCTCGTTGATCCAGACCATCGGTCTTTCTGACTTTAGATCATTCAGCTTTGTCCATAACCGGGCTTTTTCTTTGTGTACATCCTGTGAAGCAATCCCGGCAACCTCACCGGCTAAACGACGCAGGATGTCTGTGTCTTTCCGCGACAGCTTGATCTCACGGGCCACAGGCGGCGGCGTACGATGACAGGGGTCATGCAACATTATTTAATCTCTCTTATGCTTCAATGACTCGAACACTTTACCACTACCATTGCGCCGGCATAAAATCATCGACATCGTCCTGCGTGATAATATGCTTGGGCAGATACCGCACCGGCTCCAGTTTTTTACCTTCGAACCACTCCGCAGCGGCATGCACGGCAATGGCTCCGTCACCTTCGGCCGATTGATACGTAATGGCCAGAGCATCGCCCGCCTTGACCGAGTCCATTCCCGTTTTGCTGTTGCCTGCCGCGACAATTACAATATCTTTTCTTCCCGACTTGTTTACCGCTTCCAGTGCCCCGGTCATCGAGAAACCGTCGCCGGCGAGCACCAGGCCCTTCAATTCATCGCCGTACTTGATCAGCCACGCCGAAACTAATTGCATTGTACCCTCAGCTTCCAGGTTGGCCGTGTCCATGACGAGCAGTTTCATACCGGGTGCATATTCGGCCAGTTCGGTAATGGGAGCATAGGTGCGCGCAAAAAACGGCGAACTGCCGGGCATGTGCCTTACTATCGCATATCCGCCCTTTTTGTCCAATGCGTCCGCAAATGTCCGTGCCAGCATGCGAAACTGCCCCCAGTCATCAGGCCCCGTCCATGCCAGGCAGTATTTCATCGCCTCGTCGCGTGGAATGGTGTTGGATGTGATGCAGGGGATACCCGCTTTGTTGATACGGCGCAGCAGCGGCGTGCAGGCGGTTGCATCAACAGGTGCGAAAATAATCATGTCGGGCAGCTCATTGATAGATTGATCCGTCTGCTGGGCCTGCAAGTCCATGTTCCAGTTGCTGTTATAGATTTTTACTTTCATCCCATAGGCTTTGGCCATAAGCTTGAATCCGTTGACATACGCAGTCCAGTACGGGTGATCGCCGGCCTTGAGAAGTACGATGCGTTTTCCACGCGGGCCGTCTTTGGGGGATACGGGCATATTGACCTTTTCGACATTCCAACCGGCATACTCAATATCCCACCAATGTCCTTTGTCGGTTTCCACAAGCGCTTTCGGGTCTGCGGGACGTTCGGGGATAGTTGCCGATTCGGTTTGCGGCAGAATATATGGTTGTCCGTCCGTGCCCCTTAATGAATACACATTTAGTCCGGGCATTGTATTGTCGTCGATATGAACAGGTGCACGGTTTCGCATAAAGTACATTACGCAGATTGCTACAATAACCACGATTGCAACAATTGTGGTACCAGTCAGGATAAAGCGGTTTTTGTTGGTCATTGTGCGGTCTGTTTTATGGGCTTCTTTGATTAGGTCCGGCCTTTGTCCTTTCACCAGGTCATGTTTGTATATTACAAATGCTTCGTAAAGAACAACCAGCGCGAGAATGACTCCATTGACAAATATTTGCACCTCAAAGCCCAGCCCGAAGCAGCCGATGCCGTTAAAAAGCGTCGTCAGCATAAGAACGGCAAAGTAGCTTTTCAGCACGCTTCCCTTGCCTCCGCTCATAAGAGCACCGCCTATAATCACCGCCGACAGAACAGTCATAAGCGTACGGTTTCCCAAAACGGCTGCCGAGGTCATCGAGCTGAGGCCGGCTGCGAAAAGTACGCCCCCGATTGCGGCTGAAAGTCCGCAGATGATAAAACCCGCGATCAGGTAGCTGTCCCGCTTCAGACCGGCCAGCCAGGCGGTTTCCGCGTTTCCTCCGATGATGAAAAACGCACGGCCAAGGGGAGTCCGGCTTAGAAACAGTGTAAATGCAAGAACCATAACCAGCGTTATAATAACAATCGGAGGAAAAAATGGGACCAATGGAGTTTCAAGCCAGTCCGCAAAACGAAAATCATCTATCGCTTTTGATCCGCCCTTGCTGTAAAGATGCATCAGGCCCGTTACCACCGTCATTGTTCCGAGAGTAACTATAAATGAGTTGATCCTGGCCTTCACGACCAGCAGCCCGTTGACTAATCCCACTAATCCTCCGGCAAGAACAGCGAGCAGTATCGACCCGGCCCAGCCAAACTCCGGCTGCAAACCGATTGAAAGCATTCCGCAAAGCATAACTACCGCCCCGATGGACAAGTCAAGCTGCCCTAAGATAAAGATAACCGTAAAACCGATGGCGACAATGGCATTAAGACTTGCGCCTTTCAGAATGGTCGTCACGTTTCGTATCGAGAAGAAATTGGGAGCAAACACAGACAGTCCCGAAAAGAGCAGCACCAGCATCAACAACGCCCGGTTGTTGTCAAGGAACCTGGGCAAGCTGTAACTGCCGAACCGCTTTTTGGCCATACTTTCTTCTTTCCGGCCGGCCTGTCTACGCATAATCCTTCCCCCGCTTTCGAAGCTGGTACTGGTGCAGGCCAACGACGACGATGAAGATTGCCCCTGTCACGATATTCTGTTGAAACGTGTTTATGCCGATGAATGTCATAATGTTGGCCAAAAGCCCGATCACAAGCACGCCTCCAAATACTCCCGGCATATTCCCTCGCCCGCCGCTGAGCATCATCCCGCCTATCACAACAGCCGTAACCGATTTGAAGTCATAGCCCTTACCCAGATAGAAAACGCCGAGCTTGTTCATCGAGGTTAGAAATATACCTGCGATCGATGCACAGAAAGCCGCTGCGAGAAAGTCCATCAGTACCACGCGAGGAACATTGATGCCCGTCGTTTTTGCAGCGGCCTTCGAGGAGCCTGCGAGTTTAGATTCGATCCCAAAACGTGTTCGGGTCAACACCAGATGGCATATAACGAACATAAGAACCATGACCGCAACAATTAACGGTACCGGACCGATGCTCAGGCGAAAAATGCCTATAAAAGCCGCGCCCGCGGTACCTGGCTCAATGTCGGGATAGACCTGGTTGTTGCTCCAGGCAAAGCGCATAAAGCCTTCCATGAAGAATGCTACAGCTAATGTCCAGAGGATTGGATTCGCATTGAATCGCCCCACGACAAAACCGTTCATGGCTCCGATCAGCATTCCCGCCGATACCCCCAGGACCAGGGCAGGCGCCAATCCAAGGGGTAGTGCCGCCACGCTGATGATCCCGGAAAAAGCCATTATCGACGGAATAGACAGGTCGGCCATATTGCCGGAATAAGTCACAAAGGCCATGCCTGCCGCTGCGATACCAAGCAGCGAGACGGCGTTGAGGATGCTCATCAGGTTCTTAGGTGTAAGGAACTCATCGGAAACGAATGTGCCGGCTATGAGCAGCAGCAGGCCGACAAGGTAGATGCCGACAATGTCGTATATCGCGGCGAGCCGGGATAAGCTTGTTGCTTTGTCAGCAGGTCTCATCCGAGTTCTCCGTTCATTGCCAACAGCACGGATTCCTCGGAAAGCCGGTCTTTCTGCATCTCAGAAATCAAATGCCCGTCCCGCATCACGACCACGCGATCGGAAAGTCCAATTAGCTCAGGCAGATCGGAACTGATAAGTACGATTGCCCGGCCGTTATCCGCCAATTCAATTATGGCCTTATGAATCTTCATCTTGGCCTTGATATCCACCCCGCGAGAGGGTTCGTCGAGAACCAGAATGGCCGGATCGGCGGCGATCCACTTGCCGAGAAGAACTTTCTGCTGATTACCCCCGGACAGGTTGCTGACGTCTGCCGACATCGAGGAGGTAATGATGTCGAGTCTGCTGATCAACTCTGCGGTTTTCGCGTTCTCATGTCGCGAGGAATATATGCCGCATCGCGTGTGGCGATCTATTATTGCCGAAACCATATTCTGTTTCACCGATAGCCGCAGGAACAGGCCGTCCGTTTTGCGGTCCTCCGAAAGATACAGCATGCCGTGTTCCATTGCCATAGAGTACAAATGTTGCTCAAGCCGCTTACCGGCCACCTCGATCGTTCCGCTGTCAAGGGGATCCAGGCCGCACATCGAACGTGCCATCTCAGTCCTGCCCGCACCGGTCAGGCCGGCCACACCCAGTATCTCACCCCTGCGGGCATGGAATGACACATTATGAAAGAAGCCCTTTCGTGTAAGGTTGTGTACATCCAGGACAGTCTCACCAATGTTTGGCCTGCGCTGAACGTAGAACTCATCTATGGCCTGTCCCACCATCATCTGTACGGCCATAGGGGGAGTGACTTCATTTATGGGTTTCGTGTCAATAATTTTACCGTCACGCATGATCGTAACACGGTCGGCGATCTCAAAAACCTCCGGCAGATGGTGCGAAATATAAATGATCGTAATTCCGCGATTCTTAAGCTGCCGGATGATTTTGAAAAGCCGTCCCACATCCTCACGTGACAACGCCGACGTCGGTTCGTCCATTACCAGTACGCATGGATTACTTCCCAGAACCTTTGCTATCTCCACGAGCTGGGACTGATGATGGCTGATCTCTTCGATTGTCTGAAGCGTATCCAAATCCAAACCTACTCTGTCGAGCAGACGTGAAGCCTGCCGCACCATCGCTTTTCTGTCGAGCCAGAAACCGTATTTACGAGGCAAACGGCCGATGAGCAGATTTTCGGCGACGCTGATGGGACGCGCCAGGCTGAGTTCCTGATAGATCATGCCGATGCCGTGAGCCCTGGCCATGGCCGGAGAGTGCAGGTCCACTTCTTTCTGTCCGATGAAAATGCTGCCGGTGTAGTCGTTGAAAGAGCCGGCCAGTATCTTCATCAGCGTGGACTTACCGGCGCCATTTTCGCCCATGAGAGCATGAACTTCCCCGGCCCGCGTCTCAAAATCAACGCTGTCCACAGCCAGTGTGCCGGGATAGCTCTTTGACACTCCTTTCATCCTCAGAGCAATGCCGATGTTATCAGAGTCGGATATCATGCATCTTTTCAGTTTAACGTATTGAGCAATCCTTGTTTAATCGCAGATACTGGATCTTTACAAGCCATATTCGCCAAGCTCTAAGGGGTATTGCCCATACTCGCGTACCAGCTTTATTATATAGTCATAAGTATGTCCTGATACATTGCCGGAAACAGAGTGGTCTGACTGGAAAATATAGCCGCCGCCTTTGGCCGCATTGAGTTTTCTGAGCACTTCTTTGCGAATTTTCTTCTCGTCGCCGGTCTCCCATATCTGGATATTACTGTTTCCACAGATACCGAGTTTATGGCCGTATTTACGACGCAGGTCAACAGCGTCAAGATCCGCCTTGGCTTCCAGTGGATTGATGGCGTCGATCCCGATTTCAATGTAGTCGTCGAGTATCCGGTTAATATTACCGCAGCCATGATAAATCACCATCAAGTTTTTTGAATGAGCATATTCGGTCATTGCCTTTACCCAGGGCTTGAAATACATGCGCCAATAATCGGGCGAAAAAAACATATCTTTTTTGTAAGCCACATCGCCCCATATTACAAAGCCGTCCAGCAAACCATCTGCGGCATCGATCTGGGCCTTTGTGCAATCCAGGTAGAACTGACCGATACGGTTGATAACCTTGCCCATACGTTCCGGGTACATGCCGATCCACAGCATGTTGTTTTCCGGCCCGATCAGCCTTGTGAGGCACTCATTGCATTCGATTATACTGCCGAAGACCGGAAAATCCGGATGCAGAGATATGACCGTTTCCGTCCACGCCGGCGAGTTCCGCTCAAAACCGTCTCCCACACCTGCGATTTGATTGTCGCCGGCCTCATAATAACGTCGCCTGTCGTATGGATCATCGAACTGGAGTGCTTCGAGCTTATCAATTGTGTCGATCTCAAAGTCTATAAATTCCGGCATCGGAGCGTCGAACTTCTTGCGCATTATCGCACCGAAACCGGTCTTGACGACCACTTCTTCGCTGCTTTCTTTCAGAGTCTCGAATGAGCGGATAAACGGGTCCATGTTCGGAACAGTAACGATCCAGTCCAGATCGTAGTAGAGATACGGGTTGGCATCGTCGGCTAATCCAAGATCTTTTCGCCATCGTTCAATGAAGCTGCCCCAGAAAAAGTCGCTAATCGGCACCCTGTCCGGTTCCTGATGAGAAAGCGTTTTTCTCATCCGCTCAAGTTTCTTAAGCGTGTTTTCTTTACGTTTGTGTCCGGAATCCCTGCCGACAGTATCAAACATACCCACGTCTGTGCCTTTCCGATAGAGATAAGGTATTTTAAGCTGCATGGCACATAGCTATCACAAGCAGTATAATCGTATTCTCATGCCCCATCAATCTTTTTGGGCCATATAGCTTGAATCGGGTGCGACCAGATATTCTGGCAGGCGATTTTTCGTTCTTAAACGCTCGCTCTCAAAGCCGGGAATTTCGCCTATCGTCATTGCGAGGCCACAGCATGTGGCCGTGGCAATCTCTATCCTGCGAACGGTCGAGATTGCTTCGCTTCGCTCGCAATGACAAAGAACACAATCCTTTACACAAGACAAGCTTATGTAGTGCCAGAAAAATTAGCCACACCCCTTGAATCTGAGAAACTCAGAGGGTAAAAATGAGTGCCTGGCTTGGCAACGTTCAAAAAAGGGTGTCTATAATTGTCATGAAAAAACGAGGCCTATGCCGAACTGATTGGCATAGGCCTCGATATCATACAAGTAATGCTGTCATTTCCGTAAGAGCGGCTGTTACTCGCCAGCAGCCTCTCTCGGCCGATACAAGCGGATATCGTCAAAGAACGTCTTGCCTGAACCGCCGGGGATCGTCATGTTGCCCTGGGTACCAAGACCAATCGCGATCCTGTCAACGTTTATAAGATTGATGCCCTGATCGGCAAAGGTCTGCAGCGGAATCACCCACTCGGTCCATGTGTCGATGTTCGCCGCGGCCGGATCGTCGTGTACCACTACCGCAGGTTGTCCGGCAGTGTTGGATATGGCCACATAAAGCGGCTCAGCGGCGTTGCTTGCTATACCGATATCCTGGCTTGCCCACTGTGGGCCAACAGTACCTGTGAACGTTACATTGGAGAATACGGCCTGGCACGTTAAAGCAGTGTCATGGCTCGTAAGCGCTAAGCCGATGTGGACATTCGAACTCATCGGGACGATCTCTGTGCCCTGTATCGTCCACGCAGATCCGTTAGCTGAATGGTACGCCGTAAAGTTGCCGGACAAATCACGATCCACCTTCACCCAGTACGGTGCAGTGATTCCGGTAGTCGTCGTGTCGAGGCTGGTCTGGCCCGTGCCGGGACGTCGCTGGAAGGACACACCCGAAGCAGGCGTTACAACCATCGTCGCGTGCGCCGAGTCCGGATTGAGAGTCTCACGAATCATCACGCCTGCTTTTGCCCAGGCGTTGGTGTTATCGACGCTCTCGACCTTTGCGACAATCGAGCCGGGGCCGGTTAGCATCTTATATGCAAAGTGGAACTCGTCGGCTTCTACTCCGTCAACCGCCCAGATATCGGCGCCGGAGGCGGTCATCGTAAAGGTGCCGAGCGGGCCTTCGGCGAAGCTGCCGACAAATGCCGGGTAGCCTCTGAACCACAGCGACAATTCCGTGACGCCTTCCTGGGTCCAGTCGCGTACGGCACTTAACGCCAGCTCCACTTCCGAATACTTCGAGAAGCCCTGCTTGTTGTTGTCGTATGCAAGCGGCATTGATTTAAGGCCGCCGTTGACGATTGTCTCCTCGGTATAAGAAAGAGTAGTTTCGTCGCCTACAGCAGAGCCGGTTCCGTTACCAGGAATGTAACCGGGAGTACCCGGCGCACCAGCGCCAAGCCCATCGTGCCAGGCAAACCATATTTGGTTCTCGCCGGTGTCGTAGTCCTCGAAATCATCTATGACAAAGAAATCGCCGGTCGTAAAGCTCCAGACGTTGCCTGCCCAGGGACTCTCGGGATTGGTGCCGTTGGCCTCATCGATCCGCCAGTAGTACGCAGTATTCAATGTAAGCATACCGGGATCGTAGCTTTCCTCGCCAAGGGCCTTGGCTCCCTTATACTCTGGTGAAGCCTTGGTTGCATTCTTGACGGCGTCCGCATCAGCGCCGAAGTACACCTCGTGCGAATCGGCGACGGCTCCCGCAACCCAACGAAGAACCACCGACGGCTTTACCTCCACAGCGCCATCGGCCGGATTCGGACCAGTGACGGCGCCTTCGGTAGTGAAGCTCCAGACATCGCCTTTATACGTAGCGCCGCCATCATCCTCATCTACCCGCCAGTAGTAAGTCTTAGCTAACTTGAGCGAGTCCGGAGTATAGCTTGTAAGTCCAATGGACGCCCCGCCGGAAGCATCATTTACAGTATCAAAATCTTCACCGATGTACACGGTGTGCATTTTCGCGCCGAAGCCCGGCGTCCAGGTAAGTGTTGAATTTTCAGGCACTAACTCAGCACCGTCAACTGGAATGGGTTCGTACGCAGTCTTGGGGGGAATCGTGAAGTTCCAGACCTTGCCTTTCCATGGACTGTTCGGTTCCGCTTCATTAACCTCGTCGATTCGCCAATAATAAGTTGTCCCAGGAACAAGACCGTCCGGATAAGCATATCCGGAAAAGCCGGCAGCATAAAACGTTGAATTTAAGTCCTGGTTGATCCGGAACACGTCTGAGTCTCGCGTGGCTTCGTTAACATCGTCGAAATTGTCGCCCAAATACACATCGTGTGAAACTGCAAATTCTCCGGCCCGCCAGCTAAGGGTTACCCACGTTTCCTCGACCAGGGTGCCGTTGGAAGGACTCGGACTACTACTGAATCCCGGTGTGACTGAAGCGTCGGATAGAACCAGATACCCAAATCCGAGACTCTGATCATGAGCTTCACGGCCTGTCCAGGTTATCTGAATTTCCCGGTCAGCGGCGTCAGTATCGTCAATAACGGGGTGGAAACCAATGTTACTGCCTACGGACCAGTCTAATGCAAGTATTTGTCCGTATTCGATAGAGGCTTCGCAGATGTATCCATCGGCAGTTTCGACAGAAGCTACCTGTAGGTAATCAATCGCGCTCTGACCACCACTATCCATGTTGCACCAGTTCCATGTCTGGTTAGTGAAATCAAAACCGTACTGGTAATGTTCAGCATGTGGTGCAACAGCGTTTGTCGTAGCGAAAAATACTTCAACAGCGTCCGCATTCCAGATATCGCCACCGGTTTTATTCTGGGATAACGTATCGTCTTTCACCACCACTGCCATGTAGATGTTCTCGTCATCCCATAGCATATAGAATTCTCCGCTACAGTCCTCTGGGCCGCCCCACGTTCCAGTAAACACTTGCTCTGCCACATCAAGCACTGCCGGGGTCATAGCTTCAAGATTCCAGTCGCTCAGATCCCCGTCAATTGCATCAGGAGTACCCCTGAGACAGTTTATCACTAGTTCTTCTCCAGTGACTGGGTGTACTGCAGGTGGGTCCGCAATCGCCAAACCCAAGCTGAGTAAAGTGAAAATTCCCACAAAAAGACATTTCTTAGCTAACATTTTATTCCTCCTGATTTTAACTGAAAACTGATAGGAAATTTCGCTCCGGCCACACACCGAAGCCCGACTTCCCGTGATTTTTCTCATTATAAGAGCTGTTAATT